>Ga0209163_1000220_pt1 | contig 136533 bp, 132 predicted proteins | sample MTBAKSrepl2MetaG_FD_187457 | JGI IMG/M metagenome (GOLD analysis project Ga0209163, IMG submission 187457) | Enrichment culture microbial communities om Arthur Kill intertidal strait, New Jersey, USA, that are MTBE-degrading - MTBE-AKS2 (Arthur... | ecosystem: Environmental > Aquatic > Marine...
CCTCCAGCTTCCGAATCACCTGCTCGGGATTATGACGCTTTCGTTTGACCATCTTCGAGCCTCCTTGGCCTCCTCAGCCATCTTGAGACTCTCATTATACCTGGACCAGTTTACGGGGGGCAGACCACGATTGCGCCGGGGGCGCGTTCAATCAGGTGATCCTGAACAATCCCGCCTCGACGATCGACAATGCGGTGGTCATTCTGGGAAACAAACCCCTGGGTTATTTGGTTCCGACCTTTGATCAGAGCCATGCCGTCTGGTTGGGCGAGCCTTTTTCCGCGCGGGATGAAAAAGTCGCGCGGGCAAAACTGGCTTCCCAATTGGACGCAAAAGAGGCCTTTGTGGTTTTCACGTATAACAGGATGGACCGGGCCAACCGGGTTCTGAAAAGGTACGGCATGCCCGCAACGGCGGGGGAAAATTGCCTGATTTTCGCCACCAGGTATCCCCCGCCCATGCTCTTGTGCAGCGCGGTTCCGGCGACCAATCTTCATATCGTCCGGGTTGGCCGGCCTTGGACGGTTCCGCTGGATTGGACCGGCTTTTCCGCTCAGGAAGATTGGGGGGTCTGGACCCAAGGCGCGGAAACGAAAATGGTCTTCAAGCTCAACCAGCCGGTCACCCAGGACCTGGCCCTGACCATCCACGGCAAGGCTCTGGTCACGGACACGCACGGGCAACGCCTGACGGTCACCGTCAATGGACGTCTGGTGGATCGGCAGGTCTTGACCACCGCTTCACCACGCCCGAAACCCGTTCCACTCGCCGCGAAAATTTTGGGCGATCGTGACACGGTCGAGATCGTGCTCCATATGCCGGACGCCGCCTCCCCCCTGGAACTGGGTCTGGGAAATGACGCGCGCTTGCTCGGCTTGGGCATCCGTTGGGTCGCCCTGCATCCAGCCGATAGGCGGCTGGATTTGCGATCAGCAGCCGAAGACGCGACGGATTAGCGTGGCCGGTAATAAAAAACATATTTTCAGATAGATCGTCGCGAAAGCCGGAAAGGGCGAGGCGCGAAGTCGTCCGACAAGCTCACGACCCTGAGCAAAGTCAAAAGGCCGCGGGAATATCATGCACATTTTGAGGACTTCGTGACGAACCCGACAATGCGTTCGGCCGGCAGCTTAAGTTTTGCAGCGGCTTCTACTGGTCTTCCTTGCAGGGCACCATGACCAGGGAGCCGTCCGCTTTGTACTCGATGCACCGGGCCTCGGGCATGTCCGCGGCCTTGCCGGCGATCCAGACGTCGATGGGCAGCTTGAATTCCCGGACCAGGTCGTGCAGGCGGTCGTAATAGGCTTCGTCGCCCAGGTTTTCCAAAAGAAGCACGATACCCGGCTTTTTGCCGGCCAGGGCCGCGATTTCCAGGCTGCGGCCGATGGTCTCCCGCCAGGCCTGGGCCGGGGCAAAGGTCACGGCATGGGTGGGCGTCAGGCAGTCGCAGGCGGCCTCCTTGAGGGGCGCGTTTTCCTGGCCCTTGTGTTCACGGCACCAGGCGGCCCGGTGATCGGCCGCGTTTTTCGCAGGCTCGGCCGCGCTGAGACTCGGCCCGGCCAGCAGCAGAAGCCCGGCCGCCAAACAGGGAAGAAAACGAAATAGCTTACGAATAGACATAACGCCTCGTATTGGAATTCAGGGCGATTTTAGCAGGGACCCGGCACCGGGTCAAACCAAAGGTCTGGCAACGATTCGGGCCGGCGGTCGGCTTCCCCTCCACGAGAGAGGGAGAGGCGGCAAGGTCATGGACCGGGCTGTCCAACCAAAGTTGAAGGCGGGGTAGGAATCGCCTATAATGGCGCGTGCTGGTATCAAATTTCGGCACTGCTTTCATACGAAACTCAAGGGCACGGGGAAAGACCTGAACATTGGAGGAGCGCATGCATATCTTTGCCGGCTGGGATACGCCGCTCAGGCAGCTCCAGGCGGAAATCAGGCAGCGCGAATACGAGGGGTGCTCCGTTCCTCCCGAGCTTAAGAGCCGGGCCAAAGAATTGCCCGACACGCCGGAGGCTTTTGACGACGAGAAAATCCAAAGCCTCTACGCTGAACTGGAAAAGCTGGACGCGGCGCCTGACTTTCCCTACGTCCAGCCCAACGATCTCCCGGACATCGCGGGCCAGCGCCCCCCAGGGCCGCGCCGGCTGCCCCTGAACCTGACCCCCGAGGAATTGCTCGACCGTCTGCACGGCGCCTGGACGGGCCGAGCCTGTGGCTGCGCCCTGGGCAAGCCCGTCGAGATCATGAGTATGGCCGGGCATGGTGGTCTGAACGGACGTCAGGCCATCAGGTCCTATCTGCAAAATCGCGGAGACTGGCCCCTGGACAACTATTTCAGCGGCCGCCCGGCCGACGACGGCATCCGCCTGCCGTTCAAAAAATCCTGGCGCGAAAACATCGCCTACATGGAACCCGATGACGACATTCATTACTCCCTGATCGGGCTAAAGGTGTTGGAGGACAAAGGGCCGGCGTTTCAGTGGCACGACGTGGCCCGGACGTGGAACGCCCGGCTGCCGTACTACGCCATCTGCACCGCCGAAACGCAGGCCATCATGAATTTCAATCTCCGAACCCCCAGGATGGCCAGCCAAACTATGTTCCCTGCCCCGGCCTTCACCCGCCGGCACAACAACCCCTACCGCGAGTGGATCGGCGCCCAGATTCGCGCCGATACCTGGGCCTATGCCTGCGCGGGGCGTCCGGAGCTGGCCGCGGAATTCGCCTGGCGGGACGCGCAATGGACGCACACGGCCAACGGCATTTACGGCGAAATGTTCATGGCGGCCATGATCGCCTCGGCCTTCGTGGAGTCCGACCCGCGCCGCCTGGTGGAGATCGGGCTGTCGGAGATTCCAAGAAACTCCAGACTGGCCGAAGCCATCGGGCTGGCCCTGACGTGGACCAATGAATGCGCCGACTTCGAGGCCTTCATGGATCGTCTGGAAACCCGCTACGGCGATCTCGCCCCGGCCCACACGGTCAACAACGCGCTCATCGTCATCATGGCCCTTTTTTACGGCGAGATGGACCCGGACAGGTCCATGTGCCTGGCCGTCATGGCCGGCCTGGACACCGACTGCAACGGGGCCACCGTGGGCTCGATCACCGGGGCCGCCCGAGGCCGCCGCAATTTCGGCGGGCGGTTGGCCGAGGCTCTTAACGACACGATCAAGCCGGCCGTCATCGGTTTTCAAACCGTGACCATGAAGGAATTGGCCGAACGAACCCTGACGGTGCATCTGAACGTCCGGGCTTTCCTGGACCAACCCCAAGGCTGAGCCATGATGAAACGGGGCGCGCCCGAAAGCCCCACGAAACCATGAAATGCGCATCCTGAACTTCGGATCCCTGAACATCGATCACGTCTATCGCCTGCCGCGCTTCGCGCAACCCGGTGAAACGCTGGCCAGTCAGGCGTACCAGCGGTTCTGCGGCGGGAAAGGCGGCAACCAGTCCATTGCCCTGGCCTTGGCCGGCGCGAACGTCTGCCACGCCGGGCTGATCGGCGGGGACGGGTTGTGGCTGAAAGATTTCCTGCATGGACGCGGCGTGGACACTTCCTTGATCGAGCAGGTGGACGAGCCGAGCGGCCATGCCGTGATTCAAGTGACCCCGAATGGGGAGAACACCATTATCCTGCACGGCGGCGCGAACCGAAAATTTTCCAGGGATTACATTACAAGGGTCTTGGCTGGATTCGACCAAGGCGACTTTCTGCTCATCCAGAACGAAACCAACGGCGTGGCCGAATGCCTCGAAGCGGCGGCTGGATTGGGCATGCGGGTTTTTTTCAACCCGGCGCCCATGGACCCCGGCGTCCCGCGCTACCCCTTGGAAACGGTCGATTGTTTCATCATCAACGAAACCGAAGGCCGGGCGCTCACGGATGAAAAAGAACCGGACCGGATTCTGTCGGCCATGGTCCAGCGCTACCCGCGCGCGACGACCGTCCTGACATGGGGCGACAAGGGGGTCCTGCTGGCCCAGGCCGAAAAGCGGATCAGCCTCCCCGCGGAAAAGGTCACGGCCGTGGACGCCACCGCCGCCGGAGACACCTTCATCGGCTTTTTCATCGCCGCGCTCATGAAGGGCCAAGACATGGAAGAGGCTCTGGGCATGGCCAACCGGGCGGCGGCTCTGTGCGTCACCAGGCCCGGCGCGGCCGAGTCCATTCCCACACGCGACGAGGTCAAACACCACGTCTTTCCTGACACCCCGCCTCAAAAACGTTGATCCGGCATGGGGTAGAAATTGCGGGTCGTCTCCCCATATGGGCGATGTGCTGGGTCCTGCTTTCTGCGAATATGGCGGCGGCCACCCATTAATAAAAAGCTTGACAGAGTTGTCATAACAAGTTAGGAATTTATTTGTCATGACAAATTTGCGAGGCGGCCCGCCGCCAAAACCAAATTCCAGGCACAAGGAACCGCCCCTGTATCTGCAATTGGAGCGGGTGCTAAGGCGCCGGATACAGACCGGACACTACCGGCCGGACCGGCCTTTTCCCACGGAAATGGCCCTTTGCCGAGAGTTTTCCGTCAGCCGGATCACGGTTCAAAAGGCTCTGTTGGGATTGGAAATCGACAATCTGATCCGCCGGGAGCAGGGGCGGGGCACATTCGTCAACCCCCGCAATGCCTTGGAATTTCCTTTCAAGCTCTACGGCACGGTCGAGGATCTCTATCTTCTGGTGTCTCAAACGACCCTGGAGATTCAATCCCGAGCGTTGATTCGTCTGGAGGGGGAGGCGGCCGCGGACATGAAACTGAAGCCTGGCACCAGCGCCTATCGATTCGAGGGGTTCCGGTACCTGGTGGATGACACCCGTGTCTTTGTGCGGCTACTCGTTCCCGAAGAGATCGGCCGGGAGATCGACCCCGCGGACCTGAAGGCTCATTTTTTCATCAGCAAGATCGAGGAAGTCTCCTTGGAGAAGATGAAACGCGCCCTGCAGGTGGCTTGGGCCGAGACCGCCGACAAGAAAACGGCCGCCCGGATGGGGATTGCCGCCGGCGATCCGCTGATGGTCGTCAAGCGCATCTACCTGACCCGGACCGACCGGGTGCTCCAGGTGGCGGAGAGCCGTTATCCCGGCAAGGCCTATCGCAGCGTGGCCTGGTTGGAGCGCGTGAAATCGTAAGGGACTGGCAGGCCACAACAACCACAAAGGACGGACTTTTGAAATGAGGACCAGATCATGGGTATGACCATGGCCGAAAAAATTTTGGCCAAAGCCTCGGGCCGGGATCAAGTCCAGGCCGGACAATACGTCACGGCCAGGGTGGACCGGATGATGTGCCACGACACCTTCCCCATGTGCGCCATCGCTCTGAAAAGGCTGGGCATCAACAAATTCCACGATCCCGACCGCGTGGTGGTCATCGTGGACCATTACTTTCCGGCGCCGACCGAGGCCATGGCCCGGGCGCAGAAACTGGGTCGTGAACTGGCCGAGGAGTTCGGTCTGAAAAACCATCTCGGGTTCGCCGGCATATGCCACCAGGTCATGTGCGAGCAAGGCTTTGTGCTGCCAGGGACGCTGATCCTGGGCACGGATTCCCACACCACGACCTACGGGGCCTTGGGCGCGGCCAGCGCCGGTATCGGGGTCACGGAGATGAATTACGTGCTGGCCACGGGCGAACTGTGGATGCGGGTCCCGGAAACCGTTCGCTTCGATCTTCAGGGAAGTCCGGGGCCGGGCCTCATGTCCAAGGACATCGTGCTGCACATCGCCGGCAGGTTCGGAACCGAGGTGGCTCAATACAAGGCCATCGAGTTTTCAGGGCCCGTGGCCGCTGGCATGAGCCTGGCCAGCCGCATGACCCTGTCCAACATGGGTGTGGAACTGGGGGCCAAGTTCGCCTTTTTCGAGGCCGACGAGAAAACCATCGACTACTTGAAAGGCCGGGTCAACGAGGAGATTCGCCCCTTCGGCCCCGATGAAGACGCTGCCTATGAGGTCATCCACCAAGTGGACATCACCGGCCTCGAACCACAGGTCTCGCTGCCCCACAACCCGGGCAACGCCAAGGCGGTCTCCGAAGTCGAGGACGTCCCGGTGGACCAGGCCTTTCTTGGCTCCTGCACCAACGGCCGGCTGGAAGACCTCGAGGTGGCGGCCAAAATCCTCAAGGGCCGAAAGGTCCATCCCAAGACCCGGCTGCTGGTGACCCCGGCGTCGCACCGGGTTCTGCTAGCGGCGGACAAGGCCGGTTTGATCCAAACCCTGCTGGAGGCCGGGGCGCACATCACGCCCACGGGCTGCGGGCCGTGCCCGGGCGGTCACATGGGCGTTGTCGCCGGCGGGGAAATCTGCCTTTCATCCACCAACCGGAATTTCAAGGGGCGCATGGGTTCACCCGAGGCGGAGGTCTATCTCGGGTCTCCGGCCACGGTGGCCGCTTCGGCCATCGAGGGCCGTATTACGGACCCCCGCAAATACTGGCAGGAGACCACGCTTTCAAGAGGTGATGCATGAACCGCACGGTGATCAGAGGCAAGGTCTGGAAATTCGGAGACAACGTGGATACGGACGTGATGGCCCCTTGGAATTCCCTGGGGCTCCCTTGGGAGGAACGCCGCGGAGTCATCCTGCACAGCCGGCCGGGATTCGTGGATCAAGTCCAGCCCGGGGACATCATCGTGGCCGGCGAGAATTGGGGATGCGGGTCCAGCCGGGAAAACGCGCCGGCCAATTTGAAGGAGCTGGGCCTGGGCGCGGTGGTGGCCGAATCGTTCGGCCGTATCTATTTCCGCAACGCCATCGCCATCGCCTTTCCCAACATGGCCTGTCCGGGCGTTCATGATGCCTTTGACGAAGGCGACGAATTGGAACTCGAACTTGAAACCGCGACCGTGAAAAACCTGACCAGGAACATCGCACTAGAAGGTCAACCCTACACCCAGGAAATGATTAGGATCATCCAAAAAGGCGGGTTGATGAACGTTCTAAAGGAACGGCTGGGCGTCTCGGCCAAATAAGGAAAAGACCATGGATAAAAAACGCGTTGTGGTGATCGAAGGCGAGGATGCGTCCCCGGAGGCGGTCCGGCCCACGGTGGCCCTGGTGAGCAAGCTGGCGCAGGATATCGAATGGCTTACCCCGCCGGTGGGCAAACCGGCGCTTCAGTCCCACGGTTCGGTCTTCCCGGATGAAGCCCGGCAGACCATCGACCATTCCGAGGCGACGTTTTTCGGGGCCACCAGCGGACCCAGCGGGCCGGCCCTGTTTTACCTGCGATGGGGCAAAGGCACCTACGCCAACGTCCGGCCCACGCGCTGGATACCCGGATACAGAAGTCCCTTGGCCGATCCCACGGGCGTCGATTTCATCATCGTTAGGGAAAATCTCGAAGACCTGTACATGATGGTCGAAGGCGACCTGGAAAACCTGGCTCCCTTGAACCCGACGAGCCTGACCGCGCGGCGGCCCGTGGTTGAAATGGCGCCCGGCAAGTATGCCCTCAAGGTGATCACCGAGGAGGGGTCCAGAAGAATTGTCCGATACGCCTTCGATCTGGCCCGAAAGCGAAAGGCGGCCGGCAGGCCGGGCAAGGTCATTGCCACGTCCAAATACAACATGCTTCCTCAGTCCGACGGTCTGTTCAAGAAGATGGCGGAGGAAGTGGCCGGGGCCTATCCCGACATCGAATTCGAGACATTCATCGTGGACGATTTCGCCCACCGGATGGTCTCGGCGCCCCAGAAACTGGACGTGGTGGTCATGCCCAACCTGTACGGCGACATCCTGTCCGACGCCGCCGCCGGGCTGGCCGGAGGATTGGGGCTGGCGGCCAGCGGCTGCTACGGCGACGACTACGCCTATTTCGAGTCCGCCCACGGCACGGCCCCGGACATCGCCGGCCAAAACATCATCAACCCCACGGCCACCATCCTCTCGGCGGCTCTGATGCTCGAATACCTGGGATTCCAGGAGGCCGCCGTGACGCTGCGGAACGCCTTGGAACGCGTGTACGCCGAGGGTGACATCCTGACGCCGGATCAAGGAGGCAGCGCCTCCACGACCCAGTTCTGCGAGGCCATCGCGGGGTTTTTTTAAAAACTGTTTTGATCCGCCCTATCGGGGCGGAAAGTCGTCTTGTTTGAGCAAGCAATGATCGTGGATTTTTGAAAACCCGTACCGGAATGCTTCACATCCGCCAACCACAGGAGGGCACCATGGCAGGGAAACCGGGAACGCGCTTGGGCATTGGCCTTGTCTTGTTCATTTCTCTGACCCTGATCCTGGCCGCTCCAGCCGTGGCTCGGGCCAAAAAGACCCTGACCTTCAAGGAGTCTTACATGGTCTGGGACGAACGGTACTGGCCGACCAAGCCGGTTTCAGGCGGCACCTTCCGGCAGGCCGTGCCCGAGTATATCGGGCTGATGAATCCCAATCACTGGCCGGTCAATGATTGGGAGACCATCACCTACATCTATGAAAAACCCGTTTATACCGACGGGACCTATCGCCCCTGCTTCCCCTTCATGGCCGAGTCCTGGAAGTACCTCGACGACAAGACCGCGGTGATCACCTTCCGGCAGGGGATCACCTTTCACGACGGCACGCCCTTCAACGCCGAGGCTTTCAAGTACCAGATCGAATGGATCCAAGACCGGGGCAACGGATGTTTTTCCCGGGGATGGCTGCGGCCGATCAAGTCCATGGAGGTCGTGGACCCCTACACGTTAAAATTTCATTTCAGATCGCCCTGGCCCGGCTTCATCGGCATGATCGCCTATGTTCCGGGATACGCCATGTCGGCCGAAGCGCTGCGCCAAGGCGGCCCCAAGGCCCTGGAAACCAAGCCGGTCGGAACCGGGCCGTATATGCTCCAGGAGGCCAGCCCCGGCAACTATCTCATCCTGAAAAGAAACCCGAACTGGTGGTTCGGCCGTGAGATCGGCCAACCCGCGATGCCGTATTTCGACGCGGTGCGGATCAACGTCATCCCGGACCCGACCATTCAACTGGCCAATCTGCGCGCGGGCAAGATCGATTTCCTGGCCTTGGACAAGTCCCAATACACCCTGGTCAAGGGCGACCCCAACCTCCGGGTGCACATCTACCCGAGGAACATGACCGAAGCCCTGAACTGCAACCTGGCCAAGGGCGCCTGCCAGGATATCCGGGTCCGCCAAGCCATCTCCCACGCCATCGACCGCAAGGCGCTCATCGCCGGGACACAGTTCGGTCTGGCCCGGATCGCCGCGGGCGTTTACCCGGACGTGCATTGGTGCCACAACCCCGGCCTCAAACCCGTGGCCTTCGATCCCGAACGATCCAAACGCCTCCTGGCCGAGGCCGGTTACGAGAAAGGGTTGAAGCTGGTCGGCTACGTGAGGTCCACCCCGTCCTCCCTGGCCGTGGCCGAAGCGATCAAGGCCATGCTGGACCACGTGGGCATCGACTGGCAGGTGACCGGCCTGGATTCGGCCGCTTTCGGCGACAAGATGAAAAACCAGGAGTACGACCTGGCCGCGGGCGCGGCGGCCTGGATCTTCGACCCGGACACCGTGGCCTACGGCCGCTATCACCCAAACGGCGCTTTCAACTACGGCCGGAACTTCGGCCAAAAGGTGGTCGATCTGGTCGAAGCCGGACGGGCCGAGGTTGACGACAACAAACGAACCGCGATTTACCAGGAACTGGACCGGGTCCTCTACGACATGTGCGCCGATGTCTGGCTATGGTACGGTTCGGAAGTCGAGGTCCTGCGCCGGGTGGTCCAGGGCCGGAACATCGACTTCTATCTCCAGGGACGCGAAGCCTACGGCCTGTCCCATTCCATGTGGTTCAAGGACGGAAAACCCTGATCCAGAGCCACTTTTCCTGGCCCCCCCTCGGCAAGCCGAGGCGCGGGTTTCACCAAGGGACATATTGCTCAGAGCGTGCAGTCCGTTGCATGAAAAATCACCCGACGGGCAAGTGGAAGGAATACGAAAAAAACCTGGACCCCGGCGTAAAGCACGCTGGGGTAAAGACTCGTTGTGCCCCAGGCCCTTGATCGTCATTCCGGCATGTTTTAAGCCGGAATCCAGTATGCCCAAGGCAGCTCTCCAGCCATGAGCCTGTTCGCTTCAAAAATGCCATGGTTATGATTGGAAAGCCGATCAGACACTGCAACCTGTTTGATGACCTCATCAATAGAAAGAAGGAAGCCGGTCGATGAATCTAACCGAAAAAATTCTGTCGGTCCATTGCGGGCGAACCAACGTCACGCCGGGAGAGATACTCACCGTTCGGGTCGATCTGGTCTATTCCATGGACCCCGCGGCCCTGCTGGCTTTCCGGGATTTCAAGAAACTCGGGGTCGCCTCGGTTTTCGATCCGGGCAAGGTCATTGTCTTTCCCCAGGTGCTCGGCCCGGCCAAGGGCGTTCTATTGGCCGGCGGCTTGAAGTCCCTGCGCGAGACCTGCCGGAACCTGGGCGTGGCCTATGTCGAGGAGGGGCGGGGCGGGTTGGCCGAGCAGGTGATCCCGGAGATGGGCCTCATCGGGCCGGGGGACATCGTGATCGGCGCGGACTCCCACACCTGCACCTTTGGCGCGCTGGGCGCATTCGCCACGGGCATGGGTTCGACCGACATCGCCGTGGCCATGGTCACTGGGGAAACCTGGCTGAAGGTCCCGGAGTCCATGAAGCTGGTCTATCACGGCCGGCTGCGTCCCTGGGTCGGGGCCAAGGATATGATCCTGTACACTATCGGCGACATCGGCGTGGAAGGCGCGAATTACAAAGCCATCGAGTTCTCCGGCGAGGCGGCCCGGGCGCTGTCCATGGACGGCCGCTTCACCATGGCCAACATGGCCATGGAGGCCGGGGCCAAGACCGGGCTGTTCGAGGCGGACGAAAAGACGATCGCCTTTCTGAAAGACAAACGGCCCGGTCCGATCCAGCCGCTCCGCGCGGACCCGGACGCCGCGTACGAAACCGTTATCGAGTACGACGTCTCGAACCTCGAACCCCAGGTCGCCTTCCCTTCCCTGCCGTCGAACGCGAAACCCATTAGCCAAGCGGGCCAGGTCGAGATCGACATGGTCAAGATCGGCATGTGCACCAACGGCAACATCAGCGACCTGCGCCTGGCCGCCCGCATCCTTGAAGGCAAGAAAATCCACCCGAGGGTGCGGTGCATGGTCGTCCCGCCCTCGCAGACCATCTATCTGCAAGCCCTACGGGAAGGGCTGCTGGAAATCTTTGTCCGGGCCGGAGCCACCGTGGAGTCCCCGAGCTGCGCGCCCTGCCTGGGCACGCTGGGAACCCTGGCCGAGGGGGAGCGCTGCGTGTCCACGTCCAACCGGAACTTTGTGGGGCGGCAGGGGCACGCCCGGTCGGAAATCTATTTGGCCGGACCGGCCGTGGCCGCGGCCAGTGCCATTGCCGGGCGACTTATCGGCCCCGAGGAGGTGATGCCGTGATCCTGAAAGGCAAGGCCCACAAGTATGGAGACAACGTGGATACCGACGTCATCCTGCCGGCGCAGCACATGGACGAACCGGGCCTGGACGGTCTGACCAAATACTGCATGTCCGGGATCGATCCCGACTTCATCCAGCGGGTCAAACCCGGCGACGTGATCGTGGCCCAGAAGAATTTCGGCTGCGGCTCCTCGCGCGAGCAGGCCCCGCTGGTGATCAAACGGTGCGGCGTTTCCCTGATCGTCGCCGCCAGCTTTGCCCGCATCTTCTTTCGCAACGCCATCAACATCGGGCTGCCCATTCTGGAGTGCCCCGAAGCCGCCGATGAAACGCGGATGGGCGACGATTTGGAAATCGATTTCAACGCCGGGTCGATCGTCAACCATACCCGGGGAAAAACGTACCGGGCCAAATCCTTTCCCGACTTCATCGTGGAAATCATCCACCAGGGCGGACTGATTCCCTATACCCGGAAACAACTCGAAGCGCGTGGATCGGTCTCCACAACCTAGGCCGCGCCAAGTTCATTCCCTTGGCCGTCCCGCCCCTTCGAAAGGAAATCGAACATGTCCAGCAATGAAGAACAACAAAACCCCATGCCTCTGCTCGTGCCCGGCGTTTACGACGCCCTGAGCGCCCGCATCGCCGAAACGGCCGGATTCCCGGTGGTGACCCTCAGCGGCTACGCCACCTCGGCCTCGATCCTGGGCAGCCCGGACTTCGGCCTGCTGACCCAGACCGAAGTCATTCGCACGGCCCGCTACGTGCGTCAGGCCGTGAACATCGGCATCACCGTGGACGCGGACACCGGGTACGGCGGGCCGATCAACGTCATTCGCACGGTGCGGGAACTGGAGGCCATCGGCGTGCAGGGCATGATCCTCGAAGACCAGCTCTGGCCCAAGCGATGCGGGCACATGGCCGGCAAACAGGTCATCCCCATGGAGGAATACGAGCAGAAGCTGCTGGCCGCTCTGGAGGCCAGGAAGAACCCGAACGCCTTTCTCATCACCGCCCGCACCGACGCCCGGGGTCCGCTGGGCCTGGACGAGGCCATCCGGCGGGCCAACCGCTACCGCGAACTGGGCGCCAACGCCATCTTTGTCGAAGCCCCGCGGAGCAAGGAAGAACTGAGGATCATCAGGGAGAACGTGCCCGGCCCGCTGGTGGCCAACATGATCGAAGGCGGGCTCACCCCGATCCTGTCGCTCAAGGATTTTCAGGAACTGGGCTACCAGGCCGTGGGCTTCGTCCTGTCGTCCATCTTCACCGCGACCAAGGCCATGCTGGACGTTCTGAACTACCTCAAGAAGGAAGGGACGACCGTGGGATTCGAGGCGCGCATGACCACCTTCGAGGAATTCACCAATATCGTCAGGCTACCGGACTTCAAGACTTTGGAAGGGAAGTACTCTCTCAAAGAATAGAGGGCGATCAGCCATGACCTCTGCGCCTGCCAGAGCCCCCCGGCGAACGGCTGGTACTACCTCGCCAGGGCCGGCGTAAGAATACAAGCATATGGTCGTACAGAAACGCGACAGCCCTTATCTGAACCCAAAATCAAAGAGAGCCGTTTTTCGAAAGCCTTCCCCGCCTCGGCCTGGTCGCACCACTGGATAAACCTGCCCATTCGGGACAGTGGGGCAGAATAAAAAAGGAAAATGGGTTATGGCTTAACATCCATAACCCATTGAATTTCTTGGCGCGCCTGGCCCGACTCGAACGGGCGACCTACGGATTCGAAGTCCGGCGCTCTATCCAACTGAGCTACAGGCGCGAGGGGCGTGAATCTTGTCCCGATGCGGACGGCCGAGGCCGGCGGTCGGGTCCTTCCCTGGATACCAAAGAAGCCTGGGGAAAGCAAGGCGGATCAACCCGTGACCGAAATTCATTTTTTTGTTGACCGATTTGATTAAGCCAATTATAAATTAATTCAAAATTCAATTGAATGGATAGAAAAAATGACCAACACCCTCGCCCAACTCAAAGGCCTGGCCGACCCGAGCCGCCTGCGAATCCTGAACCTGTTGCTGACCCAAGACCTGTGCGTGGGCGCCCTGGCCCACCACCTGGGGCTGTCCAAGCCGTCCGTGTCCCAGCACCTCAAGGTGCTGCGCGGGGCCGGATTGGTCAAGGGAGAGAAGCGGGGCTACTGGACCCACTACCTGGTCCAGCGGGACGCCTTGCGGCAGGTGGGAGCCAACCTCCAGGCCATGGCCGAGCAGCAGCCGAACCAGGAAGAACGCCTGGTCGCGCTCGCAATCAAACCGGCCAAGGCCTTCAAGGGCCCAAGGGCCAAGTAAACGCCTCAGGCCCCCACCGTCTCCCGCCGGGTTTCCTCGTCCGGGCGGTTGAAAAAGACCGCGGCCCGGCTGCGCCAGACCTTGGGCCGGTCGGTCAGCTCGAACCCGGTCGCCTCCGCGGCTCCGACCATCCGGTCAAAGGCCTCGGCCGACACGTGCCCGATGGGTTCGGCCAGGTAGAGAAGCCCGCCGGGCTTCAAAGCCCGGGCAAGCTGCCCGAACAGCCCGGCCGCGTCCCGTGTCTCGTGAACCATGTAAAAGGTCAGGGCAAAGTCGAAGGCGCGGTCCCGGTCGGCCAGCCCCAAATTCTCGAACCGGCAAAGATGCGTTTCGATGCGGTCTCCAAGTCCCTGGCGCTCGGCCTTGCGCCGGAGCATGTCCAACATCTTTGGCTGCACGTCCACGGCCACGACCCGGCCCTGGGGGCCGACCAGCCGGGCCAGAGACCGGCTGAAGAATCCGGGACCGCAGCCCACGTCCAGGCAGACCATGCCCGGCCGCGCGTAAGGTTTCAGCATCTCCTCCGGGTCTTGCAACCAGCGCCTGAACGGATTGTCCACGAACCAGCCCAGCCACCAAGGGCAAACGTGTCCGGCCATGATCTCTCCTGTGTCGCGGCGTCGCCCCAACTTCACACCCAAGCCGTTTATATAACCATGCTGGCAAAACGGGTGGGCAAAGTCAATGGCCCTTGACCGGGGAGGGGTTGCACGAGCGGGGCATGATGAACTGCTTCAATGACCCGATGACTTGACGGGGGTGGGGTTGCACGGGCGGAGCATGATGAACTTCTTCAATGACCCAATGACTTGACGGGGGTGGGGTTGCAGGAGCGGGGCATGATGAACTGCTTCAATAACCCGATGACTTGACGGGGGAGGGGTTGCCTTCGGAAAACTTCCCTGGCATAGTGCCGGATAGAAGAGGTGCGCCCATGGCCGGCCAGCGTCTGCTGCTGATCGAAGACGAGGAAGACATTCTGGAGCTTCTGACCTACAACCTGCAAAGGGAGGGGTACGAAGTCCGGGGTGCGGTCAGCGGAGAGGAAGGTTTGAAAACGACCCGCGTCTGGAAGCCGGACCTGATCCTGCTCGACCTGATGCTGCCCGGCGTGGACGGTCTGGAAGTCTGCCGGGCTCTCAAGCTTGGGGCCGAGACCCGGGACATTCCCATCGTCATGGTTTCGGCCAAGGGCGAGGAGGCCGACATCGTGGTCGGGCTCGAACTGGGCGCGGACGACTACGTGACCAAACCCTTCAGCCCCCGGCTTCTCCTGGCCCGTGTCCGGGCCGTGCTCCGGCGCCGGGACCGGTTGCTGGAGACGACCGCCGAAGAGGCGAAGGGCGCGGTCAGCCGCCACGGGTTGAGCCTTGATCCGGGCCGCCGGGAGGTGGCGCTGAACGGCCGGCCGGTGAATCTGACGGCCACGGAATTCGATCTGCTTTATCACCTGATCCGCCGCCCCGGCTGGGTTTCCACGAGGCAGCAGATCATCGATGCCATCAAGGGACCGGATTACTCCGTCACCGACCGGACCGTGGATGTTCAGGTGGCCGGCCTGCGCCGAAAACTGGGGGCCGGCGGGGACCTGATCGAAACGGTCCGCGGCGTGGGGTATCGGTTCAAGGAATAGCCCATGCGCCGCTGGAAAATCTTCTGGCAGCTTTTCCTTCTTATCCTGACCATTACTTTTGTCGCCGTTCTGGCCACGACCTGGTCCCTGTCCGGGCAGGTGAAGCGTTTCTACCTGGAACAGGTCGAGCAGATGCTCGTGGCCCGGGCCGTGCTCTTCCAGATGCTCATTCCCGACGCCGAGGCCCTGGCCGACCCGCCGGCCGTGGACGCCTTGTGCAAGCGGTTGGGCCGCCGGCTCTCCACCCGGTTCACCGTGGTGGCGGACGACGGACGGGTGCTGGGCGATTCCGAAAGCGATCCAGCCGTCATGGACAACCACCGGGACCGTCCCGAGGTTCGGGCGGCGCTGCGGGAGGGTCTGGGCCGCCAGGTCCGGTACAGCGACACCCGCAAGCGGGAGATGATGTACGTGGCCCAGGCGATTCGGCGCTCGGGCGAGACCATCGCCGTGGTCAGGACCTCGGTGCCGTTGACCGCCATCGCCGAGACCTTGTCGCCGCTGATGGCGCGTCAGATAAACATTGGGTTGGTGGTCCTGCTGCTCGGCGCGGGGTTCAGTCTGTGGGTGGCCCGCAGGATCAGCGGTCCGGTGGAGGAGCTGACGCGGTCGGCCGAGGCCTTTGCCCGAGGGGACCTGACGCGCAAGGTCCGCCTCGAATCCTCGACCGAGATCGACGCCTTGGCCGAGGCCATGAACGCCATGGCCCGCCAGCTCAGCGAACGGCTGCGGTCCGTGGTCGAGGCCGGCAACGAGAAACAGGCCATCTTGAGCGGCATGGTCGAGGGGGTGCTGGCCGTGGACCTCGAAGAACGGGTGCTGTTGATGAACCAGGCCGCGCGGCGGCTCTTGGGCGTCTCGGACGAACCCGTCGAGGGGCTTTTCATCCAGGAGGTGATCCGTCATCCCGGCCTGGCGCGTTTCGCCCGGGAGACCCTGGACGGACAAAAGCCCGTGGCCACCGCTGAATTTTCCTTGGGGGACCGCCACTTGCAGGCCCACGGCACGCTGCTGCGGGACATGGAGGAACGGGCCGTCGGCGCGGTGATCGTGCTCAACGACGTAACCGAGCTTCGGCGGCTGGAAAACCTGCGCCGCGATTTCGTGGCCAACGTTTCCCACGAGATCAAAACGCCGGTCACCTCGATCAAACTGGCCGTCGAAACCTTAAGCGGCGGGGCCATGGCCTCGGAGCGGGACCGGGAACGTTTTCTCCAAGTTATCCAGCGCCACACCGACCGGCTCGAAACCCTGATCGAGGACCTGCTCCGGCTCTCGCGGCTGGAACAGGAAGAGGAGCGGAGCGGGATCGAGCTGACCAAAACGCGGCTGCGGCCGGTGTTGGAGGCCGCGCAGCGTTTCGTCGAGTTTCAGGCCCGGGCCGGTGAGGTGCGGCTCGAACTGGACTGCCCGGAAGACATCGAGGCGCGGCTCCACCCGCTGCTGATCGAACAGGCCGTGGTCAATCTCCTGGACAACGCCGTCAAACACAGCCCGGCCGGCGGGACGGTGCGGCTTTCGGCCGCGGTCGAAAACGGGGAGGTCGTTATTCGGGTTCAGGATCAAGGTCCGGGTATCGACCCGGCCCACCACGCCCGCCTCTTCGAACGGTTCTACCGGGTGGACAAGGCCCGCAGCCGGCAGGAGGGCGGCACCGGACTGGGCTTGGCCATTGTCAAACACATCGTCCAGGTTCACCGCGGCCGGGTCGGCGTGGACAGCGCCCCGGGCCAAGGCAGCATTTTCCGCCTCCACCTGCCCACCGCCAAACGCGCCTGAACCGAAGACGGCTTTTTCGCCGGGCGCCGGTCTGTTTTGACAAGACTTTTCCGCCGCCGAATGATAGGATAACCCATGAATGAAAAGGCCGGACCGGCCGGCGAAGCGACCCCCGCCCGGACGCGGTTCTTCGCGCTTTTGTCATCATCGAGAAAGGACCACGCTCCTCCCGCATGAACATCCAGTACATCCTGTTTCACACGGTCGGCGGACTGGGCCTGTTCCTCTTCGGCATGAAAACCATGTCCGAGGGGCTGCAGCAGGTGGCCGGCGATCGGATGCGCCGCATCCTGGAGACCGTCTCGGCCAACCGGGTCGTGGCCTGTTTGACCGGCACCGTGGTCACCGCCCTGATCCAGAGTTCCAGCGCCACCACGGTCATGCTGGTGGGTTTCGTCAACGCCGGGCTGTTGTCCTTGAGCCAAGCCGTGGGCGTGGCCCTGGGAGCCAACATCGGCACCACGGTCACGGCCCAACTCATCGCCTTCAAAATCACCGACGCCGCGCTGCCGGCCATCGCCGTGGGCGTGGCCATGCGGCTGTTCGCCAAGAAACGCCGCACCCGGGACCTGGGCGCGGTGATACTGGGCTTCGGCCTGCTCTTTTTCGGCATGATCGTCATGAAAATGGGCGTAGGCCCGCTGAAGGATTCCCCCACGTTCGTCGAATTTTTCACCAAATTCCAGGCGGACAGTCGAGGCGGCGTTCTGCTCTGCATCCTGACCGGGGCGGTGGTGACCATGGTTCTTCAGAGTTCGAGCGCCACGGTCGGGCTGACCATGACCCTGGCCAGCCAGGGACTGCTCAACTTCCCGGGCGCGGTGGCCCTGGTCCTGGGGGACAACATCGGCACGACCATCACCGCCGAACTGGCCAGCATCGGCACCAGCGCCAATTCTCACCGAACCGCCCGGGCGCACACCATGTTCAATGTGCTGGGCGTGTGTTACATGTTCGTGCTCTTCCCCTGGTTCGTGGAATTCGTCAGTTGGATGACCGCGAATCTTTTCGGTCTCGGCCCGCCGGACGCACTCATCGGCGGGGAGAAACCGCACATCGCCCGTTACATCGCCAACGCGCACACCATGTTCAACGTGATCAACGCCATGGTCTTCCTGTCCATTTTGCCGCTTCTTCTCCGGGCGGCCACTTGGATGAGTCGCGTCTCGGATGACGATATCGATCGGGATATCGGCAAACCCCGCTTCCTGGACACCCAATTCCTCAATATGCCGACCGTGGCCCTGGAACAGGCCCGCCAGGAGACCCTGCGCATGGGCGAAATCGCCGAAGAGACCATGGTCATGGTCATCGAGTCGCTCGAACATCGCAACCTGCGGACCCTGCGCCAGTGGCAGCACCGGGAAAACGCCATAGACCTGCTCCAGCGGGAGATCACCAACTACCTGGTCCAGATTTCGCGGGAAAACATCCGCATCGAAGAATCCCGGGAAATCTCCTCCCTGATGCGCATGGTCAACAACATCGAGCGCATCGGTGACTCGGTGGAAAACGTGGCCCAGCTCATCGAAGAGATGATCGAAAACGATCTGCTTCTGGCCGAAGACGGCATGAAGGACTACAAGGAAATCTCCAGCGTGGTCATCGAATTTTTCCGCTTCGTGCTGGAAGGCATCCGGGAAGGGGACCGGACCATCATGGCCCGCGCCCAAGAGCTGGAGGATCAGATCGACCTCATGCGGGAATCCATGCGGGGCAACTACCTGATGCGGCTGCGCACCGGGGTGTGCGCCATCGACCCGGGACTCATCTTCACCGACCTGCTCAACCATTTCGAAAAAATGGGCGACTACTGCTTCAACGTGGCCCAGGCCGTGGCCGGGGTCAAGTAGGCCGGCGTTCCTTTGCCCTTTTTAGAGCGACGGGCTATAATCTTAACCAAATCCTAACAATATCCTAGTTCAAGCCCAACGAGGCTCCGCTACTTTTGCGGGTGAATGGTCGTCCACATATGGGCGAGAACCTAGCCAACGGGCCGGGACCCATGGGGGGCGGCCGCATTTTAAGCGGGAAATCCACCCGAAAAGAAACGGAGGAAACGATGAAAAACTCACTGGTTCAAAACATGAAGGGAATTCTCGGGAAGCTGTTGGTCTTCATCGCTGTTCTGGCCCTGGCGCCGGTGGCCTTTCCCGGCCCGGCCCAGGCCGGCAGCCTGGTCATGGAAGGTTCGACCACGGTTCTGCCCATCGCCCAGATCGCGGTCGAAGCGTACATGAAAGAGCATCCGGACGTAAAAATCTCCCTGTCCGGCGGCGGTTCCAGCAACGGCATCAAAGCCTTGATCGACGGCACGGTCAACATCGCCAATTCTTCGCGCTTCATCAAAGAGTCCGAGGTGAAACTGGCCGTCGAGCGCGGCGCCTATCCCGTGCCCTTCGGCATCGCCTACGACTGTATCGTGCCCGTGGTTCATCCGACGAATCCGGTCCAGGCCATCACCGCGGACCAGCTCAAGTCCATCTACGAGGGCAAGATCGACAACTGGAAGGCCCTGGGGGGACCGGACAAGAAGATCGTGGTCATCTCCCGGGACACCTCTTCCGGGACCTACGAAACCTGGGAGAATAAGATCATGAAGAAAGCCCGGGTCACGCCGGCGGCGCTGCTGCAAGCCTCGAACGGGGCCGTGGTGCAGGCCGTGGCCAAAAACAAGCTCGCCATCGGCTACATCGGCGTGGGATACCAGGACAATTCGACAAAGTCCCTGTCGGTCAACGGGGTCATGGGCAGCGCCAAGACCGCGCTGGACGGCACCTACCCGGTCAGCCGGGTGCTGTACATGTTCACCCGGGGTTGGCCCGAAGGCGACACCTTGGACTTCATCAACTGGATGATGCATCCGGACAAGGGGCAGAAGGCCGTGGCGGCCGCCAAGTACGTGCCGCTTTATTAAAATAGAACTTCCCTGGACCCAACCCGGAGAAACCCGACGGAGAGCACCTTATGCGAAAACGGCACTACAGCGAAAAAGGTCTCGAAGTGGGGTTTCTTCTGGTGGCCCTGGCCTCGATCGCCACGCTGACCGGCATCATGGTCTTCCTGTTCATGGAGGGCCTGCCCATCTTCAAGAAGGTGTCGATCGACGGATTCTTCCTGGGCCGCTTTTGGTATCCGACTTCGGACCCGCCCGACTTCGGCATCCTGCCCATGATCGTGGCCTCGCTGTCGGTCATGATCGTCTCCTCGGCCATCGCCGTTCCCCTGGGGGTCATGACCGCCATCTTCCTGGCCGAAATCGCCTCCACCCGGGTGCGGGAGATGGTCAAGCCGGTGATCGAGCTTCTGGCCGCGCTGCCCTCGGTGGTCATCGGCTTTCTGGGCATGATCGTGGTGGCTCCGTTCCTCCAGGAGGCGCTGGGCATCCCCACCGGGCTCAACCTGCTCAACGCCTCGCTCATGCTGGCCCTCATGTCCGTGCCGACCATCGCCTCCATCTCGGAGGACGCCATTTTCAGCGTGCCCACCTCGGTCAAGGAGGCCTCCCTGGCCCTGGGCGCGACCCACTGGGAGACCATCGGCCGGGTGATCGTGCCCAGCGCGCTCTCGGGTATCAGCACGGCTGTCATCCTGGGCATGTCCCGGGCCATCGGCGAGACCATGGTCGTGCTCATGGTGGCCGGCGGCGCGGCCATGATCCCGACTTCGATCTTCGACCCGGTGCGGCCCATGACGGCCAGCATCGCCGCCGAAATGGCCGAAACCCCGTTCAGAAGCGCCCACTACCACGCCCTGTTCGCCACGGGCATCGTCCTTTTTCTGATCACCCTGGCCTTCAACCTGGTGGCCGATTACATCTCCCACCGCTTCCGGCAGGCCGGCGAGGCGTCGCTTTAGACGCGCCGGTCCCGGGAAAGAGGAACCATGGCCTTGGAAGCCGCCTCGGAACGCCTCGCCTCCGGCTACGAAATGACCGAGCGCCTGAGAATCCGGCGAAAGATCCGGCGTCAGCGGCGTCAGAAGATCGTCTTCACCGTCTTCCGCCTGGCGGCCGTGATCAACGGCGCGGCCCTGCTGTCCGTTTTGGTCTTCCTTCTGTTCAAGGGCTGGCGGGCCGTCAACTGGACCTTTCTCACCCAAGCGCCTTACGAGGCCATGACCAAGGGCGGCATCCTGCCCTGCATCGTGGGCACGGTCCTTTTGGGCCTGGGCGCCATCGTCATCGCCCTGCCCATCGGAGTGATCTCGGCCATTTATCTACACGAATACGCCCGGGCCGGCAAACTGGTGCGCCTGATCCGGCTGGGCATCAACAACCTGGCCGGCGTGCCCTCGGTCGTCTTCGGCCTGTTCGGTCTGGCCTTTTTCGTGGTTTGGGCCGGGCTCGGGGTGAGCATCCTGTCCGGGGCGTTGACCCTGGCCGCGCTCAGCCTACCGGTGATCATCGCCTCGGCCGAGGAGGCGCTCCGGGCCGTACCCGACACCTACCGGGAAGCCTCCTACGGCCTGGGCGCCACCAAGGCCCAGACCGTGTTCCGGGTGGTCCTGCCCTCGGCCCTGCCGGGCATCCTGACCGGCGCCATCCTGGGTCTCAGCCGGGCCGCCGGCGAGACCGCGCCCATCATGTTCACGGCCGCGGTCTTTTTCCGGCCGGACCTGCCCCACTCCCTGCTCGACCCGGTCATGGCCCTGCCCTATCACATCTATGTGCTGGCCACGGCCGGCACGCACATCGAGGCCACGCGCCCCTTGCAGTACGGCACGGCCCTGGTGCTCATCACCCTCGTTCTGGGCCTCAACCTGGTGGCCATCCTCTACCGCGCTCGGCTCAGAAGAAAGCGATAAAATGTCTCTTGATCTTTGCGGGTTCAAGCCCGGCCCGCGCCTCTTTGCCGACCGTCTCCGAGCCTTGACCGAGGTCACGCCGGTGCAGTACAGTATGGTCCTGGCGATCATCGTTCTGGTGCTGGGTCTGAACCTGATGGGTCTTCTGTCCCCATCCAGGCTCGGAAGGAAACGCTGACATGGCCCCGCTCAACCTCCAGGCCCCCAACCGCGCCCGGCTTCAAGGTATCGAAAGCCAATCCAAGGCCGGTTCGGCCTGCATCGAAATCCGCTCCCTGTGCTTTTTTTATGGAACTTTCCAGGCCTTGACCGACGTGTCGCTGGAAATCTGCGAACGCGAGGTCACGGCCCTGATCGGACCCTCGGGCTGCGGCAAGAGCACCTTGCTGCGCTGTCTGAACCGGATGAACGATCTCATCCCGGGCAGCCGCTCCCAGGGCGAAATCCTGATGGACGGGCAAAATATCCTGTCCCCGGATCAGGACGTGGTCGATCTCCGGCAGCGGGTGGGCATGGTCTTCCAAAAACCCAACCCTTTTCCCAAAACCGTCTTTGAAAACGTGGCCTACGGCCTGCGGGTGCAGGGCGTCCGGGACAAGGGCTTCATCGCCGAACGGGTCGAAAGCAGCCTCAGGCAGGCGGCCCTCTGGGATGAGGTTAAGGATCGGATCCACAATTCGGCCCTGGGCCTGTCCGGCGGCCAGCAGCAGCGCCTGTGCATCGCCCGGGCCCTGGCCGTGCAGCCCGAGGTGGTGCTCATGGACGAACCGGCCTCGGCCCTGGACCCCATCGCCACGCAAAAGATCGAGGAGCTGATTCACCAACTCAAGGCCCGGTACACCATCGTCATCGTCACCCACAACATGCAGCAGGCCGCCCGCGTCTCGGACATGACCGCCTTTTTCTACATTGGTCGTCTCATCGAGATGGGCCAGACCGAGATGCTGTTCACGCGACCGAAGCTGCAACAGACTTCGGATTACATCACCGGCCGCTTCGGATAATCCGGCCCCGAGGGAAGGGACCCGTATGCCTCATTTGCAAATGGAATGCGGAAAGATCAAAAAACAAATCCTGGCCCTGGGCGCCATGGTCGAGGAAGGCGTCAAGATGGCCATCAAGGCCATCATCACCCGAGACGGAACCCTGGCCCAAAAGGTCATCGCGGCCGACATTTCGATCGACGAAATCGAAGTCGAGATCGAAGAGGAATGTTTAAAGGTGTTGGCCCTTTATCAGCCCGTGGCCGTGGACCTGCGCTTCCTCATCGCCATCATCAAGATCAACAACGACCTGGAACGCATCGGCGACGAAGCGGTCAACATCGCCCAGCGCGTGGCCATCCTGGCCAAACGGCCCGACCTGCCCCTGATCTTCGATTACTCGACCATGGCCGGCCTGGCCGAAAAGATGCTCTCCACCAGCCTGGACGCCCTGGTCAAACTGGACCTGGACTTGGCCTTCCGCGTGCTCATCCTGGACGACGAGGTGGACAGCCTCAACCGGCAGGTTTACGACACGGTCAAGGAATCGCTCCGTCAGGACAACAACCACCCCGGCTTCATGATCAACCTCATGCTCATCGCCCGCCACCTGGAACGCATCGCCGACCACGCCACCAACATCGCCGAAGAGGTCATCATGCTCATCGAGGGGGAAATCCCCCGCCACCGGCAAATCGACCTCTAACCGTCAAACAAGGGCGTCAGCACCGCCTCGTTCAAGCGCATGTCCTCTTCCAGGGCCTGCTTGAGCCTCCGGGCCACGGGACCCGGCCTGCCCTCGCCCACTTGACGGCCGTCCCACTCCCGAATCGCCATGACGTGCAGCGTGGTGCCGCAGAGCATGACCTCGACCGAGGATTCGGCCCGGGCACGGTCGATGGGCGCCTGAACGACGCCGGTCAGGACTCCCTCCCGCACCAGGTCCTGGGCCAGGGCCATGAGCCGCGTCAGGGTGGTGCCTTGCAGGGTCCGGTCAAAGGTCGGGATCAGAAGCTCTTTTTCGGGGGAGACCAGCAGGATGTTCTCGGTGGCCCCTTCGGCCAGAAAGCCCTGTTCGTCCCAGGTCACGCCGAAATCCGCCCCCCGGTCCGCGGCCTCCTTCTTGATCAGCGCGTTGGGCAGATAATCGCAGGACTTGACCTGGGCGAAATACAAGGGTTTGATCGGCACCGACACGGAAACCAGGGTGGCGCCCTTTTCGTAGCGCTCCATCGGCCGGGGCACGTAGCGAATAATGATCACGTAAAGCTGGCTGGCCGGGCATTCGTAGGGATCGGCCGAAAACCCGCCCGGCCCCCGGGAGACCATGGTCCGCACCAAAACGTCTTTTTCCCCGCCGGCCCGGACCGCGGCCCGGTAGATCGACAGAATCTCCTCGTATTCCTCGGGCATCTGAAGACCGATCCGGGAGGCCGACCGCTCCAGCCGGGCCAGGTGGGCGTCCAGACCGTAGGCCTTGCCGTTCAAACAGAGAAAGACGTCGAACACCGCGTCGGCCCGGTGGACCATGTGGTCGTCCACGGGCACGGTCATGAGGACCGGGTCGGTGACCAGGCCGCCCCACAGACTGGTGTACATGGCCAGGTAGTTGTCTTGCCAGGGCCGGCGGAACGTGTCCAGCCGGGCCGTGAACTCGGGGAGGGTCAGCACGGGAATCCGCATGGTCGTCCTTTGGGGGTTTTAGCCCGTTTTTTTCCGGGTCTTGGCCCTAGACGGGCGTTTTTTTGGCGCCAGCCGCTGGTCCACGTTGGCTCGCATCTTGGAGATGGTCTTCCGGTAATCCGGGGTGCCGAAGATGCCGGTGCCCGAGACAAAGGCGTCGGCCCCGGCCTCGGCCACGTCGGCGATATTGTTCAGCTTGATGCCGCCGTCCACCTCCAGGTGGATGCGCCGGCCGTGGGCGTCGATCATGTCCCGCATGTGCCGGATCTTGTCCATGCAGGCCGGGATAAAGGCCTGGCCGCCGAAGCCGGGATTGACGGTCATGATCAGGACCAGGTCCAGGTCGTCCATGACGTAATCCAGGGTGATGAGCGGCGTGGAGGGATTGAGGGCCACGGCCGGCTTCACGCCCTTGTCTCGGATAGCCTGAAGCGTGTGCTGGAGATGGGGCAGAACCTCAACGTGAACCGACAGGTAATCGGCCCCGGCCGAGGCGAAGTCGTCCAGGAAACCGTCGGGATTGTCGATCATGAGGTGCACGTCCAGAGGCAGGGTGGTCACCTTGCGGACCGCCTCGACGATAAAGGGACCGACGGTCAGGTTGGGCACGAAGTGTCCGTCCATGACGTCAACATGAATCCAGTCCGCGCCGGCCGCCTCGGCCGCGCGCACCTCGTCCTTCAGCCTGGAAACGTCCGCCGCCAGAATCGACGGAGCGATGGTGATCATGGGCTTTCCTCCAGATTCCGCTTTTGACCGTCCACAAAGACCTGGGCCGGCAGCGGGCCGGACATGAAGGCCAGGACGCTGACGCGCTGGCCCGGTCCCGCCCAAGCGCGATAGACCTCGAACCGGTTGTCGCCGATGGGCACCTTGACGCTGACTTCGCGCTGAAGCAGCCCGTAAGCGAGGTCCAGGTCCAACAGTTCCAGCCGGTACTCGGACATGGGTTCTCCCGTCTCGCGGTTGATGGTCAACGTCACCGGAGCGCCTTGCAGAATCCGGCTGCCCGGCGGGGGGTCCTGAAGCAGCACCGAACCCGGCGGCCAGTTGGGACGGTATTCGTAACGCAGCGGGGCCGCCTTCAGACCGGCCTCTTCCAGCTTGAGCAAGGCCAGGGTATAGTTCTGCCCCGTGTAATCGGGCAGGATCAGGGCCGTGTTCCGCGACCCCTGGCTGACCAAAAGGTCCACCTTGGCCTCCTGGTCGATCTCGGTCGAGGCCGCCGGCACCTGGGCCAGCACCCGGTTCGCTTCCGGCGCCTTCTCGGAATAGACGTAGCTGACCTGCCCCAACTCGATCTCGCTCTGAAGAAGAATGGATCGGGCCTGTTCCAGAGACAGCCCCTCCAACTCCGGCACGATCTTTTCCCGCGGGCCCTTGGAAAGCACCACCCGGATGTCCCGGCCCCCCTTGACCTTCATTCCCGGCACCGGGTCCTGATCCATGATCCGGTCCTTGGCGGTCCTGGGGCTGTAATCAAAGCCCTGCACCCTGAGGTTCAAACCCAGTTTGGCCAGCTCGTTGAGCGCCGAGACCGTGTCGGTGCCGGTCAGGTCCGGCACCGTGACCTCGGGCTTGCCCCGCACCACGATGCGCGTGGTCATGTAGGCGCTCACACCCAAGGCCGCCAGGAAAATCCCCAAATACAAAAGGTATCGAATCCAGCGCGTCATACGCCCTTCTTACTAAAAATCCCGAAAAAGAAAAACCTCGCGCGACTCGGGTTGCCGAACCGCCCCGCCTTACGCGCAACCGAAATCGGGTCTATGTTGACCCACGGATTTATGGTATTATATTTAAATGGCGAAAACTTGTGTCCTTGAATCGGGTGCCCGAATGTCGAACCGTGAACCAAATGAGCTGTCCGCCGAAAAAATCCAGGAAACCCTTTGCCGGTATCAGCCGGAGCTGAAACCGCCGGACAACGGACTGCGACGGGCCTCCGTATTCGTTCCCTTTTACCCGAGGCCCGAGGGATTGTCCATCATCTTCACCAAGCGGCCGGACAACCTGGCTTCCCACAGCGGCCAGATTTCCTTTCCCGGCGGAGGACGGGAGGCGGACGACCAAAACAACCTGGCCACGGCGCTCCGGGAGACCTACGAGGAGATCGGGGTCAAGCCCGAGGATGTCGAGGTCTGGGGACGGCTGAAGCCCGAGCGCACGCCCGCTTCAAGCTACTACATCTCGCCCTTTGTCGGTCAGATACCCTATCCATACGACTTTAAAGTCAATTTCGTCGAGGTCGAACGGCTGATCATCGTGCCCCTGGCCCACCTGCTCGACCCGAATTACTTCGACGACGGCCACTACGAGTGGCGGGACCAGGTCTATCGTACCCACACCTACACCTATGGCGACGATGTCATCTGGGGGCTGACCGCCCGCATCCTGAACAACCTGTTCAATCTCCTGGGCACGGGCAGCGAGCCGGAGAACACCTACCCCCTGTCCCGGCCGCCCTTCCGGCCGAACCGCTAGCCGATCAACTGCCGGTAAACTCCGCGCACCGCGGCCACGGTCTCCGGCGCCTTTTCCCAGACCGCCGCCCCGGCCAGATCGGCCTCGATCACTTCATCGCTGTAGGGCAGAAACCCGAGAATCTCGAAATCCTTGAGACCGGCCCGGATATAGGCCTCGTCCTTCTCGCTCCGCACCTTGTTGCCCACCACGCTGATCTTGCGGAGTCCCAGGTCGCCGGCCAGCCGGCGCACGGCCCCGGCCGTGTCCAAGGAACGACGGCCCGGTTCCACCACCACCAAAAGCCGGTCCACGCCCTGGGTCGTGCCCCGACCCAAGTGCTCCAAACCGGCCTCCATGTCGATGATGACCGCCTCGTTCCGGGCGAGCACCAGGTGGTTCACCAGTTGCTTGAGCATGATGCTTTCCGGGCAGACGCAACCTCCGCCGCCCTTCTTGACCCCGCCCATGACCATCAGCCGGATGCCGTTCACCCGGTGGGAGATGGTTTCGGGCAGATCGTCCACCCTAGGATTCAACTTGAACATGCCGCCCATGGTGCCCGGCTCGGAGCCGGTGCGTTCGGCGATCAAGTCCTTCATCTCGGATAGCGGCACAATGGTTTCCGAGTGCTGGTAGCCCAGGGCCAGGGCCAGGTTGGCGTCCGGGTCGGCGTCGATGGCCAACACCTTCCGCCCGTCGGCCGCGAACAGGTGGGCCAAAATGGCGGCCAGGGTGGTCTTGCCCACCCCGCCTTTTCCGCTTATAGCGAGTTTCATTCAAATTCCCCTTTCATGAGGTCGATGCCCCGGCGGCCGCGGCCAGGCCCATGAGGCGGTACACGACCATGCCGGAAAGAACGGCGATGTCTTCAGTGGAAAAATAGTGGCTGATATTGCGGTCGAACAGAATCTTGGACGTGGGTTCGAACTCCTCGTCCCCGCCCCACACGATCAGGGTCAGGGCCACCCGGGGCAGGGCCTGGATGCGAACCCCCGCGTCGCCCAGATCGGCCACGGGTTCGCCGCCCAGACGCGCGGCCGTCTCGATCAACCGTTCCGGTTTGTCTCCAAAGGTGGCGGCCAGCGGAGCCTCGGCCCGCTTGACAAAGGCGGGGTAATAGAACTCGCCCGAGGGCACCTCGCGGTAGGTGATGAGGTCGTTGGCCGGTGGGGAGCCGTCGGCCGCGTTGAGGTAGTGCAGAACCAGCCCCCGCTCTTGGATGGGCATTTCCTTGTCCTGGCCCGGGACCTCGACCGTGACCTCGGGCTTGAGACCCACCCGGCAGGGCCGTCCGATGAAATCGAAGGAAAAGGCGGCCTCCTCGGCATCGTACGGGGTGGCGCTTTTTTGGCCCACATCGACCGGGTCCTTTTCGAGCAGTTCAGCGGCGGCGATCTTAAAGGTATTGATGAAGTCGTCTTTTCGCGGCAAGAGGTCCTCCCCTGTCGGATTGCGGGGCCGTCTGTCCAACCCGCCCCATGTATGATAATATAGTAACAAGATCGGGTCCTGTCCATCCTCCAGCCAGCAAGACCCGCCTTCAAGCGGAGTTTTTCCATGGCCTCGCGCCGGCGCAGGAAAAAAGAAACCCCCCGGCTAGAACCTCGGACCACGGATCCCGGGCCGCTGGCTCACCAGCCCTTCGACGTCCTGAGCGGCCTGTCCTTCGAAGCCGAGCCCGAACCCGCTCCCCAGGCGCCTCAGCCCGCACCCGAACCCAAAACGCCCGGATCGAGCGACGACAGCCTCTTCGAACAGGCCATGGCCGACGTGGCCCCGCTAAGACACCACCGGCCCCGCAAACCGCGCGGCCCGGCCAACGCCCAACCGCCCGAAACCAGCCCCCTGGAAGCCGAAAACCTGGAGGTCCTGGCCCATCTGGAAGACCTGGTCGGCGGCCGCGTCCAGTTCGATCTCGCGGACTCGGACGAGTACATTGAAGGCTACATCAAGGGCATCCATCCGCTCATCCTGGAGCGGCTCCGGCAGGGGCTGTTCTCGGTCCAGGGCCACCTGGACCTGCACGGGCTGACCGCGCGGGAAGCCGAGGCGGCGGTGCGGGATTTCATCGAAAAGGCGGCCATGCACAACCAGCGCTGCGTGTTGCTGGTGCACGGCCGGGGGGTCAACTCCAAGGACCACATCCCGGTGCTCAAACGCCGGCTCCAGGGCCTTCTGCTGAAAAGCTCGATCCGCAAGAGGATTCTGGCCTTCACCTCGGCCCGGCCGCACGACGGCGGGACCGGGGCCAGCTACGTGCTGCTCCGCACCCGGCGCTGAAAACCCGCCTTTTGTTTTCCCCACTTGCACGGTCTCGGGTTTCATTGTAGTCTCCATCCAACATCGACTTAACGCAACCCCCATAGCAAGGAGAAAGAAGCATGGAAGCGAGGCGGAAGTATGGCGTATTCGGCGGCGGAAACATGGGCGAGGCCCTGATCAAGGGGCTGCTCAGCAGTGGTCTGGCCGAGCCCGGGAACGTGGCCGTCTCCGAACCGCTGGAGGAGCGGCGGTCCCATCTGGCCAAGACCTATGGGGTGACCGTGATCGACGACAACGCGGCCCTGGTGCCCGGAACCGCCGTGCTGATCCTGGCGATCAAGCCCCAGGTCATCGGCCGGGTTCTGGAGAGCATCCGGACCCTGGTCGAACTGGACCAGCTCGTCGTTTCCATTGCCGCGGGCGTGACCCTGGGCACGATCGAATCCTCCCTCAAGGATGGGGTGCCGGTGATCCGGGCCATGCCCAACACGCCGGCCCTGATTCTGGAAGGGGCCACGGCCGTGGCCGGGGGCCGGCACGCCACGCCGGAGCACATGGAAACGGCCCGGGCGCTTTTCGAGGCGGTGGGCCGCGTGGTCGAAATCGAGGAAAAGGACATGGACGCCGTGACCGGCCTTTCGGGCAGCGGCCCGGCCTATTTCTTCGTCATCCTCGAAGCCTTGGCCGACGCGGGCGTGCTGCTGGGCCTGCCCCGGGACAAGGCCTTCATGCTGGCCGGTCAGACCGCCCTGGGCGCGGCCCGCCTGGCCCTCGAACCCGGCGCCCACCCCGGCCGGCTCAAAGACATGGTCACCTCGCCCGGCGGCACCACCATCGCCGGCCTCAAGGTCCTCGAACAGGGGGGCCTCCGCGGGCTGATCATGGACGCCGTGGCAGCCGCGGCCCAACGATCCGTCGAACTGGGCCGCAAGAGTGGATGACCCGCCCCTCCGCCCCCATGGCCGATTTTTGTAACCTTTTACCCACGCTGAACGACTTTTGGTATTGGACCGGGTGTGGTCCTCGGGAGGGCGTGCGCCGAGCGCCGTCCTCCGGGATCGCGCTTGGAACCGGAGAGGGTCGCGTCCGATCCGGGTCGTCGAAACCGTTTCGGCGCGTGTCCGCCCATGTCTGAGCCGCCCCGTTCGCCGGAAGATCGCGAGATCATCGAACGGGTGCTGGCCGGCGAGGTCAACGCCTTCGAGGCGTTGCTGAGGCGATACGAGGCGTACGTGATGGCCATTGTTCACCGCTATGTTCCGGCCGACGCGGTGGAGGAGGTGGCCCAGGAGGTGTTCATCCAGACGTACAAGTCTCTGCCGACTTTTATCGGCGAAAACCCGTTTAAGAACTGGCTGGCCCAGATCGCGGTCCGGGCCTGCCACACCTACTGGCGGAAGCAGTACCGCCGGCGGGAAGTCCTGGCCAGCCCGGTGGACGAAGATGTCCGATCCTGGCTGGATCGGGCCCTTTCGGACAAGTCCGAGGCCCGGTTCGAGGCCGAGGCCTCCCAAAGGGAGGCCGGGGAGCTGATCGAATGGGCCCTGGCCCGGCTCTCGCCCATGAACCGGATGGTGGTCACCCTGGTGCACCTGGAAGGACGCACCGTCAAGGAGACGGCCAAGATGCTGGGCCTGAGTTCGGCCAACGTCAAGGTGAGGGCTCACCGGGCGCGCAAGGAACTTCGGAAACGCATCCAAGACCTGCTGGACGGCGAGGAGGCGAACCGATGAGAAAAAATAACGAAAAAATCGACCGGGTGGAACGGCTGTTGGCCGCCATCCATGAGAGCCGGCCGGCGCCGCAGCCGACCGAAAGCTGGCATCACGACGTGCTCAGGCGGGTCCGCGGCGCGGCCTTGGACCGGCAGGAAGGGTTCTGGCCGGACCGGCGCATCTGGCGGGTGGCCTGGACCATGGCCGCGGCGGCCTTGATCGTCACCCTGCTGGCTCTCCAGATCGGTTTCACGCCGGATCAGGAGATCATGAGCCTGCTCAGCGAATATCCACCCGAACTCACCCAACCCCTGTCCTTCGGGTTGTAGGTCAGGAACGTGCGCGTGATGAAAAGATGGCGGCTGTGGGTGGGGTTGATCGTGCTTTTCGTCTCCGGACTGCTGATCGGATTCTGGAGCGGCGGGTACGCACAAAAGCAGGTGATCGCCCGGAAACTGGAGACCCCGCCCAAGGACCGGACCAAGTTGATCATGCGGCGCATGACCCGCTGGCTGGACCTGACCGAGGAACAGCAGAAGGAGATTTTCCTGATCGTGAGCCGAGCGCAGGCCGATGGGCAGGCGGAATGGAGCCTGTGCGCGCCCAAGATCCAGGAGATTCGAGAGCAGAGCCGGCAGGAAATCAGCAAGCTGCTCAACGAGGAGCAGCTGAAAAAGTACGACCGGTACGCGAAAAAACAGCGGGAAAAATACCTGAAAACCAGAAAGAAAAGAAACCACCAACCGGACCGGCCCTGAGCCGGCCGTTCGTCGTGGACAACGCCACTTGGTAAGAGGACGCCTTCCATGAAAAAAGCGAAATTCCTGGGACCCCTGGCGGTGGTGATCGTCGGGATCGGACTGCTCTTGTTCTGGTACCTCGGCAAAGGGGAAGCCTCGAAGCAAGGGTACAAAATCGAAACACTGAAAAAAGGCAAGATATCGGCCATCGTCACGTCCACCGGCAGCATCACGCCGCTCAACACGGTTAAAGTCGGCAGTCAAGTTTCGGGCAACATCCAGGAGATCACCGTCGATTTCAATTCCGTGGTGACCAAAGGCCAGGTGATGGCCCGCATCGACCCGGCCATTTACACCGCCCAGGTGGCCCAATCCAAGGCCCTGCTGCTGCGGGCGCGGGCCCAGATTCTGCAGAATCAGCGGGACATCGAGGCGGCCAGGGCCGGCATCGACAGCGCCCGGGCCGGTATCACCTCGGCCAAGGCCACCCTGCACGAAGCCGAGCTGAACTACGACCGGCTCTCCAAGCTCGCCGAGCGAAATATCATCTCCAAGTCGGATTTCGACGCCATCATCGCCAAGCGGGAAAACGCGGCCGCAGCGGTCGAAGTGGCCGTGGCCAGGCTGGAAACGGCCAAGGCGCAGCTCAATGGGCTTCAAGCCGCCAAAAAGGGCCTGGAGGCCGTGGTCACCGAGCGACAGGCGGCCCTCGAACTGGACCAGGTCCGGCTGAAATACTGCACCATCATCTCCCCCATCAACGGAACGGTCATCGAGCGGGCCGTGGACGTGGGGCAGACCGTGGCCGCGACCCTGTCCTCGCCCACCCTGTTCACCGTGGCCGAGGACCTGACCCGGATGCAGGTCGAGGTGGACGTGAGCGAATCGGACGTCGGCCAGATCAAGTCGAATCAAAAGGTCGAATTCACCGTGGACGCCTTCCCCGACCGCAAATTCGCGGCCACGGTCCGGCAGGTCCGCAACGCCCCGACCAGCGTCCAGAACGTGGTCACCTACAAGGTCATCGCCGACGTCCAGAACGACGACCTCGCCCTTCGGCCCGGCATGACCGCCAATGTGACCATCATTACCGACGAGCAGGACGACGTCCTGAAGCTGCCCAACGCGGCCTTGCGTTTCCGGCCCCTGGGCCAGATCAACGCCGCCTCGGCGGCCTCCTCCAGCCAGCCGCAAAAAACGCCGCCGATCAAGGAACGCGACACGTACAAGAACGCCGTGGAGAAGATCAAGCTGGACAGCGAACAGGCCAAGGCCTGGGAGCAGATCATCCAGGCGGCCGACGCCAAGATCAGGGCGACCCTGGGCGCCGCCTTGGACGACAAGGAACGCCGGGAGGCCTTCCGGACGTATGTCACGACCATCTACAGGCAGCTCAAGGACATCCTTCGCCAGGACCAGATCAAACCGTACGCTCGTTACATGCGGGAGCTTCAAAAGGTCTGGATGGATCGTCAGAAAAACAAGGGCAAACCGGGCACGGTGTATGTCCTGGACGAGGAAGGCCAGCCCAAAGAGGTCAAGATCGTCATCGGCATCAGCAACGAGACCGAAACGCAGTTTGTCTCGGGGCCGCTCAAGGAAGGGGACGGGGTTATCATCGGCCTGTCCTTCCAGGGCGGGAACAAAACTTCGTCTCCCAACCCGCTGACGCGCATCTTCGGCGGGAGATAGGCCATGAACGACCCAATCATCCGGCTTTCCGGCCTGACCAAGGACTATCCCATGGAGGGCGAGACCGTGCGCGCCCTGCGGGGGATCGACCTGGCCATTCAGGCCGGGGAATTCATGTCCATCATGGGTCCGTCCGGCTCGGGCAAGTCCACGCTGATGCACATCCTGGGCCTTCTGGACACACCCACCTCGGGCGTGTACATGTTTGGAGAAGAAAACGTTTCGGCCATCTCAAGGGAGAAGCGGGCCGATATCCGCAACCAGAAAATCGGCTTCATCTTCCAAGGGTTCAACCTGCTCTCCCGTTCCAGCGCCCTGGAAAACGTCGAGCTGCCCATGCTTTATCGGCGTCCGACCGACCCCGACCGCAAGGAGAAGGCGCTCGAGGCCCTGCGCCTGGTCAGCCTCGAGGACCGGGCTTTTCATCAGCCTTCCCAACTCTCGGGCGGCCAGCAGCAGCGGGTGGCCATCGCCCGGTCCCTGGTCAACGACCCCAGCCTCATCCTGGCCGACGAACCCACCGGCAACCTGGACACCAAGACCGGCCAGGAGATTCTCCAGCTTCTGGGCTCGCTGCATGAAAAAGGGATCACCGTGGTCCTGGTCACCCACGACCCGGAGATCGGCCAGGCCACCAACCGCCGGGTCCTGGTCCGGGACGGCCTCATTGAACAAGACGAGGTAAACTGAAATGGATTATTGGCTGACCGTCTTCAGGCTGGCCGTCAGGGCCATGCTGGCCTACAAGGTCCGCAGCCTGTTGACCATGTTGGGCATCATCATCGGCATCGGAGCGGTCATCATCATGATCAGCATCGGCCGGGGGGCGAACGCGTCCATCCAGGCTCAGATCAACAGCCTGGGATCGAACATGCTCATGATCTTTTCCGGGTCCTCGAAAAAAGGCGGCGTGCGGGCCGGGTTCGGGACCCGGCCCACGCTGCGGGTCAAGGACGCGGAAGCCATCTCCCGGGAGTGCCCGGCGGTGAGAAGCGTGACTTATCTCATCTCGCGCAACGTCCAGATCGTCTCGCCCAAGACAAACTGGGGAACGCAGTGTTACGGCACCACGCCGGAGTATATCGAGACGCGGGACTGGACGGTCCGGGATGGACAATTCCTCACCGCCCAGCATCTCAAGGCCGGAGCCAGCGTGGTCGCGCTGGGCGCCAGCGTGGCCGACAACATCTTCGAACCGGGACAAGAGATCATCGGGCAGATGATCCGCATCAATAACTTTCCCTTCCGCGTCATCGGCGTGCTGGAAGCCAAGGGACGCACCCCGGACGGCCGGGACCAGGACGACGTGGTTTACATCCCCTACACGACCCTCCAAAGGCGCCTGATGAACTTCCGTTTGCCCGGGATCGTCTATTACATCGGCGTGTCGGCCCAGTCCAAGGAGTTGGTGGCCGAGGCCAAACGGGAGATCGAAGAACTGCTGCGCCAGCGGCATCGCATCCTGCCCAACGCCGACGACGACTTCACCGTGCGCACCTTGGACGAATTCGCTCAAACGGCCGAAAAGACAACCGGCACCATGACCCTGCTTCTCACGGCCGTGGCCGCGGTCAGCCTGGCCGTGGGCGGCATCGGCATCATGAACATCATGCTGGTTTCGGTCACGGAGCGGACCCGGGAGATCGGCATCCGCATGGCTGTGGGGGCGCGGGAGCGGGATGTGCTGATTCAGTTCCTGGTCGAGTCCACGACCATGAGTTTCATCGGGGGGTTGTTGGGCACGTTCCTGGGCATCAGCGCGGCCAAGGCCATTTCGGTCTTGGCCAAATGGCCGACCATCATCACCGCGGATTCCATCCTGCTGGCCACGCTCTTTTCGGCCGCGGTGGGCATCTTTTTCGGGTTTTATCCGGCCCGCAAGGCCTCGCGGCTGGACCCGATCGAGGCCCTGCGGTACGAATAAAAGGATTCGGGACCGGGCCTACATCCTGGCCCCGAACCCTCCAAAGAGCAGACCCAACACGCCGGTGATGATAATCAGCACGACCCAGCCGATGAGGCAGACGCCCACGGCTCGGGCCGTGCTTTTGTAGTCCAGGGCCTGGCGCACGGCGATGATCATGGCCAGCAGCATCCAGATCGACGAGATCAGAAAAATGATGCCGCCCAGGACCGGGATGAAGCCGAAGAGGCGCAACAGACCCGGCGAACTGGAAAAGCCGATCGTGCGCAGCAACTGGCCCGGGGTGCACTCGGTCTGAGGCTCGGGGAAAAACCGCGTACCGATGTAGTAGGTCAGATAGGCCCAAATAAACCAGCTGATCAGAGCCCCGATCGCGCCGACCACCAAGCCGGCGATGCTCATGGCCCCGATCTGGCCGATGCCGGCGGCCAGGCTCGAAAGCACGACCACGAGCATGGCCGGACCCAGGGCGCTCTGGTCCGCCTCCACCTCTTCGTAAAGGTCCACATCCAGTTTGGCCGCGCGGATCATGCGGCTTGTCAGGCTGCTGTCCATGTTCCCCTCCCTTTCATGACCGATACGGGTTAGACCGTGGGATCATAGCCTGCCCCAAGGGCCTTAATGCCCACATAGATAAGAAAACACACGACAAACAGGACCATAACCGCGACCATGCCGATGAAAAAGACCCGTACGGCCCGGAATGTGCCCGTGAAATCCAGGGCCTCCCGCATGGCCACGATCGTGGCCACCAGCACCCAAACGACGGCGATGAAGGAGATGAAGCGACCTAGCACCGGGATGAAGTGAAAAATCTCCAACAAGCCCGGCGCATAGGCAAAGCCGATCGCCCGGAGCATCTGGCCTGGGGTGCACTTGGTCTGAGGTTCGGGCAGGAGTCGCGTGCCGATAAAGTAAACCAGGTAGGACCAGAAATACCAACCGACAAGACCGACCACCACCCCGACAGCCAAGTTGATGACCTTCGCCTCGCCGGTCTGGCCGAGGCCGGCGGCCAGGCTCGAAAGCGCCACCACGATCGCGGCTTGGCCCAAGGCGTTCGGGTCCGCCTTGACCTCCTGGTAAAGACTCGCGTCCAGTTTGGTCGCCCGGAACAAACGGTTGGCAAAGACGTTCATCTGCACCTCCTTGTGGCCGTGTCCTGCGGGGTTCCATGTTCGGATGACGCCTGAGGTATAGCTAAATTTTCATGGAAAGTCAAGTAGTTTCGTTGTTCAAGCCGCGTCCGGAGCCTATCGCCCGCCTTGGGACCCGCTTTTCTTCACCAGATTTTTCACCATCTGCTCGGTAACCGCCTGAACGGCTTCCGTGGATTGAAAATAGCCCGGCGAGGCCTCCATGCGGCGGCGGGTCACCTCGGCCGCGGCGGCTGGGATGTCGCCCCCGCCGGCCAGGACGGCCTCGATCAGCTCCCGAGTCTCCCGGGCCGCGGCCATGGCCTTGCCCAGATAGTTTCGACCGTCCTCTCCGGTGAAAACCCCATAGTGCCCTGCCAGGTAAATCTCCACCTCGCACCGCTCGGCCAGCTTGGCCAGCGTGGCCTGGTAGTCGTCGAAATTCGAACTGGCCGAGGTGAAGACCAGGTCCTCGTAAGGGATGCCGCCCGCGTCCGAGCCGAACAGGGCGTGCTCCTGGGGCAGATAGGCGGCGATGGAGCAGGTGGAATGACCGGGCGCGTCGAAAATTTCGAGACGGACGTCGCCTAGGTCGATCCCATCGCCTTCCCCCACCACGGTCTCGACCTCGGCGCCGGCAAAGTCCCAAAAACCCTGGTCCCTGGCCGTTTGCTCCATGCCGCGGGCTGCAAGCTGGGCCTGGTTGGCGCTGCGGATCGTTTCGATGGCCCGAGGCTCCTTCAGCCGGGTCGCGGCCACCTGGGAGCCGGCCACGACCGCCCAGGGCCAAAGGCGCTTAAAGACCGGCGTCAAGGCCGCGTGGTCGAAATGGGCATGGAGCACCAGCAGATGCCGAATCTTTTGCTCATCGATCCCGTTGGCCTTCAGTTGATTCAGTACGTCGGGCAGGGCGTAGGCCAGGCCCCCGCCGATCAGGGCGTATTCGGAGCCGCCATCCACCAGATAGAAGCAGGTCTCGGTCCGTCCCAAAAACAAAATCCGGTCCGTGATCCGTCCCGGCGTGGTGATCCTCATGTGATTTCGTCCTCCTTAAAAACAATCGGCCGATTCCGGTCCGAGATCAGGGCCAGGACCGAAGCGGCGATGAACACGTACCCACCCGCCATCTGCCAGGTGATGGCCTCCCCCCAGGCATAGTAGGCCACCACCCCGGCCAGGAGCGGCTCGGTGAGCGTGGCCGCCGAAAGACGCCCCGCGTCGATGTAGCGCACCGCCTGGTTGAACGACGTGTGGCCGATCATGGTGGGCACCAGGGCCATCAGGACGAAACAGAGCCAGGTGACCCGGTTATACCGAATGATGGGTTGGCCGATGGCGGCCAGCACAATAAAGCTGACCACCGCGGCCACGCCGTACACGGCGAAGACATAGACCGACGTGGGCAGCGAGGCCCGCAGCCGTTTGCCCAGCAGCAGATAGGCCGTGAACAGCACCGAGCAGAGCAGGGACAGGCCGTCGCCGAACAGGTGCTCCGGCCGGAAACTCAGGTCGTGCCAACCCAGGATGACCATTCCGGCCAGGCCCAGGCCGATGCACAGAAACAGCCGGGGGCTCAGCCGCTCCCGAAACAGGAGATGCGCGGCCAGGGCCGTGATCAGGGGATTGATGGAAAAAAAGACCGAGGCGTTGACCACGGTGGTGTGCTGCACCGCGCCGATCCAGGCGATGAAATGCGCGGACAAGGCCACGCCGGACAAGACCAGCAGAAGCCGGTCCAGGCTCCCCAGCCGCTTCAGCGCCCCCAGGCCGAACATGGCCAGGGGAAAGAGAAACAGCGAGGCCAGCCCCAGCCGCCAGGCGGCGATGGCCACGGCGTGCGCCTCGCCCAGCCGGATGATATTGGCCGATTGGCTGGCCGCCAGCAGTCCGACGGCTAAAAAGAGATAGACGCGTTTGGGTGTGGACATGCCGTTTAGGGATCCCGCCCGTGCCGCCAAGCCTCATGAAAAAGCTACCCCGCCGAGGGGCGCGGCAGGGTAGCGGTCATGCGGAAATTGTGACGTTTAAAAGGCGTACCCGGCGTTGAATTCCCACGATTGATAGTCGCGGCCGAAGACAAAGGTGCCGCCCACGCGAATCATTTGCAAGGCGCGGATCACGCGGTTGCCCTTTTTCTTGTCCGTGATCTTGCGCAGCCCGAGGGAAAAGCCGACTTCGTTGTACTGATCCACGTACAGGTCGCTGCCGAGATAACGCGTATCCGTGACAAAGACCTCGCCGCCGAGCAACTTGCCCAGGGGGAAGCCGATCATCAGCCCGTTGCGAATGGCGAAGTTTTTCAGCGCGGGGTCGTAGCTATAGTCTTTGTAGTGAAACGGCAGGCTCTGGTAGTAGCCGAGCATGTTGCCGACATTGATGGTGAAGCTCCCCACGGGCAAAGACAGGGCGCTGGTCAGGCTGGCCGAGAAAAGCTGGGCGCCGGTGCCGAAGTCCGGGGCGGCGGCCACGGCGTAGCTGGCGGCGGGCGTCAAAACCCAGGCCCGCGTCACCGGCAGGGAGACGGCCAGGCCCAGGCCGCCGGTGTAACTCGTGGCCCCATTGGTGATCAGCACGGACAGCGGCACGGAGACCTTGATCCGCCGGCGGGGATCGTCGTTCGAGACAAAGCTGTAGGACAAGGGCACGCGATAAAGGCTGCCTTCGAAGTCCCCGGCCTTCAAGCGGCGGACGCTCGCCTCCAAGGCGATCACATTGGCGTTCTCGGCTTTTTCGCCCGGCCCCAACACGGGCGCTTCCACCCCCTGGTCCAGGGTGGTGACCTGATCGGTGAACCCGGTGTTGAAATCGGCGGTGGTCATGGTGCCCATCAGAGAGGACGGGTTGCCGGCTATCGGGTCGGTCGGTGTCTTGGCCGCCAGATAACGGGTCATCTCGGCCAGGGTGCTGCTGCCGTTGCCCTCCAGCCAGTCCTCCATGGCGTCAATGCTCTCCTGCCGGGTGGCGCCGGTGAACACCTTGTCCACGCCGATGGATGGGATATAGATGTGGACCGCGGTGGGATCCATGGCGGTTCCGATGTCAACCAAAATGGGCAGTCCGCGATAGCCCATTTCGATGTTGACCTGGGAATGCTCGGTATAAGCCGGGATGTGATTCTGGATGCTGTCCACGCTGATGGCGTCCAGAAGATTTTGGACCGAATCGAACCCCTGATTGTAGGTCGTTCCTTCCGAGCTGACGGTCAAATTGAAGAGCGACTCGGCGTACGATTTTCCGCTCAAGGTCCAAATCAAAAGCAGGGCCGTCAAACCGGCCAGCAGCCCTGAAGTTCCGATACTGTTCCACCACCGTCCACGGGTCGTCATATCTTCCCCCCTCCTGAAACCCAAAAATTTTCCAACCCCGGGAGTCACTATAAACAAGCCCAAAAAAGAGTGTCAAGGTCATTCGGAGCTTTCAGGCCGCGTCATGTTGTAGGAATTAAAAAAAGAACCACCCTTGGGGGGTGTATTACCCGATAAAATTAAAAAACCGTTTGTGGGCCATCCTGGAAGGCCCGGTTTTGGCAAAAAACATTACAACCGGTTTCAAAACCCCATGGAGGCCGTTTCAGGGCTTTTAACGGTGATTAAATTGAGAAGGACGAAAAAGATAAATAATTGAATATACAACCATATTTTTATTTTCCTTTCCGGCTCGACAAAGAAAATAGGCCCAAAGGGAGGTTTTGAAACCAGTTCCATGACACGGCCTGCTTGCCCCCGTCTTCCTGACCGATGCGCGACATGGCATCGGACTTGACCTTTGCTCCGGCTTCCCCTACAGTTTGGATCAGGCGCGGCCGAGCCGAAAACGGCCCGGGCCGGCGCGACACGTGACTGGGGAGGGACCGCGGTATGCTCATCGTTCTGCTTAAAATTGTCGTTACCCTCTTCTTCGCCTACATCGCCCGCGACGCCTTTCTCAAGGCGGCCAAGCATCGGGAAGACGCCGAGGACGCCCGCTTCAACCGGCACGTGCTCCTGGTGCTGGCCAAGCGGCAATACCGCAAGGGCATCTTCTTCACCATCGTCACCCTGATCGCTTTTGCCACGTTGTTCTTCAAACTGGGCATCGAGAAGATGTCGCCCTGAGGCGCTCACGGCCTTCTTCTTTATCGCTTTTCAATTAGGTGCCGCATTGACCTTTCTCGAATCCATCGTCCAATATCAGGAAGACACCGCCTACCACCGCGACAGCATGTCCGGAGGCAGTCTGGATTGGAGCAACCAGCCCGCCACCAACAAGCGCTATCCGGACGCCCAAGCTACGGCCCTGCCCCGGGAGCTGGTCCTGCCCCGCATCGAGGCCTGGCGGGCGCTCATCGGACGGGTCGAGCGGCCGGGAGAGCCTCTTTCCCTGCCCCTTCTGGCCAACCTGCTGTTCATGGCTTACGGCTTCACGGCCCGAACCGACTATGGCGCCCAGGTCTTCCACTACCGCTCCGCGCCGTCGGCCGGGGCCTTGTACCCGGCTGAAATCTATCTCACCGCCCGGGACGTCCAGGGACTCGCGGACGGCCTGTACCATTACAACATCGAGGATTTCAGCCTGGACCTCCTCTGGTCCGGCACGCCGCCGGCCTTTGTGCCGGCCCCGGCCCTTTTCCTGACGGCCATCTACTTTCGCTCCGCCTGGAAATACCGGGACCGGGCCTTCCGCTATTGCCTGCTGGACATCGGACATCTATCAGAAAATATTCGACTTATATCACCATCCCTCGGCTTGACCGCCGATTGGGAGACCCAGTTCGATGACGAGGGGCTCAACGCCTTCCTCGGGCTCGACCCGGACCGGGAACGGCTTTTGTCCCTGTTTCGGCTGGGCGCGAACCCCGAACCGGACCGCGCCTTGCACCCGGCCCCGGCCGCGCAGGTGCCGACCGGCGAGCCTTGCGCCCCGCGCGAAATGATCCCGGAACCCGTGGCCCTGGCCGGACGCCTGACCGCCCAACCCTTCAGCCAAACCCCGGACCTCGAAGCCGAGCCCGAACCCCTGCCGGCCAAACCCATCCCCCTGCCCCGCCCAGCCTCGGACGATTTGGCCGGACCCAGCCTGGTCCAGGCCCTTCAGAACCGCCGTTCCCGGCGCAATTTCAAGCCTCAAACCCTGAACCCGGACGACCTGAGCAAGGCCCTGACCTTGATCGCGCCGGCCGGAACCCTCGGCCCGGTCCACCTCGGCCTGGTGACCAGCTCCCTGGTCGATCTGTCCGACGGCCATTACCGCTACCGGCCAGAGCGGCACGATCTGGTTTTACAAAAGGGCGGCTTCATCAGTCCGGCCCTTGGCCGGGCGGCTCTGAACCAGGAATGGGCCGGCCGGGCCGGGCTTGTGCTGGTGATCAGCGCCCCGCTCAAGGCCCTGGAGCAGCGCCTGGGACCGCGCGCCCTCCGTCTGGCCTACATGACCGCGGGCCGAATCGGCCAGCGGGCCTATCTGGCGGCCGAGGTTCTGGGGTGGGGCTGCTGCGGCATCGGCGCTTTTTTTGACCTGGAACTCCAGCAGACCCTGGGTCTGCCCGACGAGGAGTCGGCGCTTTATCTGGTCAGCCTGGGACCGTACAAGCAGCGGACCCACGGCGGCCGGCCTCAGGAAACCTGATTACTCTTTCAATAAACTGATATTTTTATCTTTTCGACGCGGCTTGACCTTGCCCCGCGCTTCTGTTATCTTGCCCGGATGACTTCTGCACGAAATTTTTTCTAAAAGAAGAATGGGACAAAAATGGGTTGACTCCTTCACAAGTGATCTTATGTTAAGGATGTACCGGTTAGGAAATGGGGTGCTATATTTATGGCCAATGCAATGACCGATCCTGAAAAAGAACTGGATTCCCATCTCGATATCCTGCGGCGCAGGTCCTCGCTGGAATCCGACGATGGGGACGGATACCTCAGAGCGAACGATTCCGAGAAAGAAGAGGAGGAAAAGGAAAAGACCACCTCGTCTTCGTCCTCGGATGAGATCATGGTGAGTTATTTCCGTGAAATGCGGGGCATTTCCTTGCTGACCGCCGAGGAGGAGTTGTGCCTTGGCCGGCGGGTTAAGGAAGCCCAGCGGGCCTTGACCGGCCATGTCCTGAAAACCAAAACCAATTTCGTGCCCCTGGTCAACCTGCAGAAGGAAATCCGTCGCTGGCGGGCCAAGAAAAAGACCTCCCGGGAGCCGATCGAATACATTTTCAACGCCATGAACAAAGTGGCCCAGACCGTGGACGAGGTGGAGAATCCCCCGGCGCATTTGGTCGCTTTTCTAAAGGAATACAAAAGGCTGCGAAAAGAATTGGACGACGCCGTGGGCGAGATGGTCGTGGCCAACCTGCGCCTGGCGGTCAACATCGCCAAGCGATACGCCCGCCGGGGCCTGGCCTTGTCCGACCTCATCCAGGAAGGCAACCTGGGCCTGATGAAGGCCGTGGCCCGCTTCGACTACACCACGGGCAACCGTTTCTCCACCTTCGCCTCCTGGTGGATTCGGCAGACCATTTCCCGGGCCTTGTCCGACCAGGGCCGGACCATCCGGGTGCCGGTCCATTTCCTGGAGGCCCGCAACAACTTCTACCGGTCCTACTTCGAGCTGCTCAAAGAGCAGGGCCGCGAACCCACGTTGCAGGAGGTGGCCGATCGCTCGCAGCTCAGCCAGGACCGGATTCTGACCATCATCCAGATGAATCGGGAGCCGATTTCGCTGCAAACGCCCATCAGCGAGGACGGGGACCTGTTGGCCGACCTGGTGGAATGCGACCAGACGGTCTCGCCCCTGGACGTGATCCAGGACAACGAGATGCTGGACCTGACCGAGGCCGCCCTCAACACCCTCACCCCCAGGGAAAGGCTCATCATCGCCATGCGCTTCGGCCTGGGCGAGGAAGAACCCTGCACCCTGGAAAAGGTCGGCCAGGCTTTGAAAATCTCCCGCGAGCGCGTCCGCCAGCTCGAAAAGCGGGCCCTCAAACGCCTCCGCCATTCGCCGCAGAGAAACAAACTGAAGAAGTACGTCGTCGGCTAAGGGCGACGCCGGGCCGGGAGGCGACTTCCGGCCCTTTCTTTTGCCTCAAGCACCCCGCCCCGCGCCATCCGGGCCAGAATCCTGTTGAAAGAAAGGCCGCTTTCCTGTATTCCTTTTAAAGGAAAGAGAATTTCGCTCATAGACCCCACCTGGAAGCGCACAAGGCCATGACCGACCTCCGTTCGACCAACATCCTGGATCATATCGGCAATACGCCCCTGGTGAAAATCCGGCGGCTCAGCCCCAACAAGAACGTGACCATCCTGGCCAAGCTCGAATATTTCAATCCGGGCGGGTCGATCAAGGACCGCATCGCCAAAAGCATGATCGAGGCCGCGGAAAAAAGCGGCGAACTGACCCACGACATGACCGTGCTCGAAGCCACCAGCGGCAACACCGGCATCGGCCTGGCCCTGGTCTGCGCGGTCAAGGGCTACCGGCTGCTGCTGGCCATGTCCGAGTCGGTCAGCATGGAGCGGCGGCAGATTCTGGGCGCGCTGGGCGCCGAGATTCTGCTCACGCCCGGCCACCTGGGCACGGACGGGGCCATCGAGGAAGTTTACCGGATGGGCCGGGAAAACCCGGACCAGTACTACCTGCCCGATCAGTTCAACAACCCGGCCAACATGATGGCCCATTACCAAGGCACGGGCCGGGAGGTCTGGGAGCAGACCGAGGGCCGGGTGACCACCCTCGTGGCCTCCATGGGCACCACGGGCACCATCATGGGCAGTTCCATGCGGCTCAAGGAGTACAACCCCAATATCGAGATCGTGGGAGCGGAGCCTTATCTCGGGCATAAAATCCAGGGGCTGAAAAACCTCAAGGAGGCCTACGTTCCGGGTATCTACGACCGGACGCGCATCGACGAACTCGTCTATATCGACGACGAGGACGCCTTCGAGATGACCCGACGTCTGGCCGGCGAGGAAGGCCTGTTGGTGGGCATGAGTTCGGGCGCGGCCATGCACGTGGCCGTGGAAAAGGCCAAGCGGATGAAGGAAGGGCTCATCGTGGTCATCCTGCCGGACACCGGGGAGCGCTACCTGAGCACCAACCTATTCGTCACCGTGCCCAAGGCCGCGCTCAGCTTCTACAACGTGCCGGCCCGGGCCAAGGAACCTTTCAAGCCGATCCGGCCCGGCCACGTGAGCATGTACTCCTGCGGCCCGGCCCTGTACACCACCCTGCAGGTGGCCATCTACCGCCACCTGGTCGTGGCCGATCTGCTCAAACGCTATTTCAAGTACAGCGGCTGCCAGGTCGAACACGTGGTCAACCTGATCGACATCGACGACCGCACCATCGAGGCCTCGGCCGAGGCCCACGAGGAGCTCAAGGACTTCACCGAAAAGCACTTCCAGGAGTTCCTTAACGACTGCCAGGTCCTGGGCATCGAACGCGCCGACCACTACCCCAGGGCCAGCGAGCACGTGCCCGATATGATCGCCCTGGGCCGCAAGCTGGTCGAAAACGGCGTGGCCTACGAAAAGCTGCGGTCGCTCTATTTCAACATCTCCCGCTTCGGGGACTACGGCAAATTGTCCGGGGTGGACCTGTCCAAGATCATGGTGGGCAAGACCGTGGACCTGGACGAGTACGAGAAGGACAATCCCAGGGATTTCACGCTTTTCAAACGCTCGACCCTGGCCGAACTCAAGCGCGGCCTCTACTACCAGACCCGGTGGGGTTCGGTCCGGCCCGGCTGGCACATCGAGTGCGCGGCCATGTCCACCTCCCTGCTGGGGACCCAGTACGACATCCATACCGGCGGCGCGGAACTCAACTTCCCCCACCACGAAAACGTGAACGCCATTGTCGAGAGCGCCTATGGCCAGCCCATGGCCCGGCACTGGATTCACAGCGAACTGGTCCTGGTGGACGGCCAGAAGATGTCCCGCTCCCAAGGCAACGCGCCCACCGTGCGCCAGCTCCTCGATCAGGGCCTTACCGGCCGGGACATCCGTTTCTGGCTCCTGTCCACCCACTACCGCAAGCCCCTGGCCTTCAGCCAAAAGCACCTGGAAGCGGCCGGACACACCCTGGCCCGCCTGGACGAATTCATGGCCCGGCTCCGGAACGCCGCGCCCGGCGACGGGGTCAACCTGGACCAGCACCTCTACGACCTCCGCCAGAACTTCAACAACGCCCTGGACGACGACCTGGGCATCGCCCAGGCCCTGGCCGCCCTGTTCACCTTTATCCGCCAGATCAACCCCTTCCTGGACGCGGGGTCCCTCAATCACGACAACATCCACAAGATAGGCGACCTCCTGCGCCAGATCGACGCCGTGCTGGGCATCATCGACTTCGAACCCCCGGTTCTGGACGAGGACTGCCAGCGGCTCCTGGAGCTGCGCAATCAGGCCCGCGCGGAGAAAAACTGGGCCGAGGCCGACCGGCTGCGGGACGAACTGGCCGGCCGCGGCATCAAGGTCATCGACGCTAAATCGGGGACGAGGTGGCAGTGGGTGTAAGGGTCGGCAACGCCGGGTGCCGTGGCCGCTTGTCGGCCATGCATGGCGGTCGCCAAGAACGCGGCCTTCTCCTGATTGTTCTATGGGAAAGTGTTACCGATGTGCCCGGTCTAATGGGTTACCCATGGGTCCGGTCCGTACCCGGTCATTCAGTGGCGCCCCCTGGTCTTAGCGCGTCTTCAACTCCTCCCGTATCCTCTCCGACAGGAATATCTTAAGGAGCGATTGATAAGGGACGTCCTTTTTGTGGGCCAGGAGCTTCAGTTCTGCGAGCATCGATGCGGGGAGTCTGAGGGAAATGGTCTTTATCGAAGGCTTGAGTTCGGGCAGCACGGCCCTCTTGGCCTTCTCCCAGTCAACGTACTCGGTCGAGTCGCGGCTGGCCCAGAATTCCCTCTCCTCGTTTTCGCTTTTGAATTCAGGAACCTTCTTCTTCCTGGGACTCATGCGCTTTCCTCTCTCTTCGATTCATGTCCCTTGCCGATATAACCCGAATCCGGTTCCGGCGGACGACAAATACTACAAAAAGCATCCTACGCGCGTCCGTGTGGCCGAGGGCATAGAAGCGGTCTTCCTTCTCCGAATGCCTGACGTCGTCCGCAACCACCAGAGGCCGGTTGAAGAATATCTCCTCGCACTCCGACGGCGTAATCCGATGCTTTTGCCAGTTCTTTCCGGCGTTGTGCTCGTCCCACTCAAACCCGGTACATTTCAGCAAGAGGTCAAAGGCGTCCATTAATAATAGTATATGACCATCATATACAGTTGTCAAGACCAAACCTTGTCCGGCATGCTTTCGAACCTTGGCGCCTGTCCGGAGGTCATGGCGCCCGGCTTCTTCTTCATCACTCATCATTCATCACTTATCATTCCTCCTTCCCCTCTTACGCCGCCAATATAATTTGACTTCCGGGGCCGAGTTTGGTTAAGTAGTCGTCTTAAAGGATTTTCCGGCGGAAGGTCCGCGCGCGGGGCCAGGGCCGGGCCCTGGGCGTGATAAAAAATGCGTCTGTCACTTGCCGATTTCGATTACGATCTGCCTGCCAGGCTGATCGCGCAGCACCCGGCCGAGAAGCGGGACCAGTCCCGGCTCATGGTCGTGGACCGGGGGAGCGGGACCATCGAGCACGCCCGGTTCGCCGAGATCGGAAAGTATCTGCCGCCGGAGAGCCTCTTGGTCATCAACGACGCCCGGGTGGCCCCGGTGCGTTTGATCGGCCGCAAGGAAAGCGGCGGTCGGGTCGAGGCCGTGGTTTTGGACCCGCCCTCGCCCGAGGCCGGGCCGGGAGTTTATGAGCTGTCCTGCCTGGTCAAGGCGGGCCGGCTGCGGGTTGGGGCCAGGCTCGAATTCGAAGGCGGGCTGATGGCCGAAGTTTTTTCCCAGGGGGAGTTCGGCCGGGCAACACTGAGGTTTATTTTCCCGGATTCGCCGGCCGAGGTTTTCGAGGCCGTGGGCCTCATGCCGCTCCCGCCCTATATCAAGCGGGAGGCGGGCGGAGGGGCGGACGCGGCCCTGGACCGGGAGCGATACCAGACGGTCTATGCCAGGTCCTTCGGCGCGGTGGCCGCGCCCACGGCCGGGCTGCATTTCACGCCCGAACTGCTGGACGAGCTTCGGGCTGAGGGCCACGAAACGGTGAGCCTGACCCTGCGGGTGGGATACGGCACCTTTGCTCCGGTTCGGGACGAGGACCCCACCCGCCACCGGCTCGAACCCGAGTGGATGCTTCTCGGGCCGGAAGCGGCCGAGCGCGTCAACCGGGCTCGGGCCTCTAGCCGCGAGGTGGTGGCCGTGGGCACGACCGACGTGCGCTCGTTGGAATACGCCGGGGGCTTGGCTTTGCCGCTCAAGTCCTACGCGGGATGGTGCGACCTGTTCATCCATCCCGGTTATGAATTTCGGGTGGTCGATCATTTGGTGACGAATTTTCATCTGCCCAAATCGAGTCTCCTGATGCTGGCGGCCGCTTTTGCCGGCCTGGATCTGATCCGCGAGGCCTACCAAGAGGCGGTGGCCGCGGAGTATCGGTTTTTCAGCTATGGGGACGCCATGCTGATTTTGTGATATGGTCGGCCCCGGCTCTTTGAAATTCACGGAACTGGCCCGCGTTCCCGGCGGTCGGGCGCGAATCGCGATCCTCCAGACGGCGCGGGGACAGATTCAGACCCCGGCCTTCATGCCCGTGGGCACCCAGGGTTCGGTCAAGGCCCTCGGGCCGGACGACCTAAGGGCCGTCGGGGCCGACATCATCCTGGCCAACACGTACCATCTGCTGCTTCGGCCCGGTCCCGAGACCGTGGCCAAGCTGGGCGGGCTGCACAAATTCATGGGCTGGACCGGGGCCATCCTGACCGACAGCGGCGGCTACCAGGTCTTTTCCCTGGCCGATCTCCGGCGGTTGGACGAGGAGGGCGTGACCTTCCGCTCCCACCTCGACGGCTCCGAGGTCTTCCTCAGCCCGGAAAAGGCCATTGCCGTGCAGGAGGCGCTCGGCCCGGACATCATGATGGCCTTTGACGAGTGCACGCCCTATCCGGCCGACCGGGAGGAGACCCGGGCCTCGGCCGAGCTGACCTTCCGCTGGGCCAAGCGCTGTCTGGCCGCCCGCGCCCGGGAAGACGGGCCGGTCCTGTTCGGCATCATCCAGGGCGGCATGTTCGCCGACCTCAGGCGGACCTCGGCCGAGCAGATCGCCTCTTTGGGTTTTCCGGGTTTGGCCGTGGGCGGCTTGGCCGTGGGCGAGGAAGCTCCCCGGCGGCGGGAGATGATCGACGTGGTCAGCGAGGTCGCGCCCAGGGACCGGCCGCTTTATCTCATGGGCCTGGGCACGCCCGAGGACCTGGTCGAGGGCATCGCCCGGGGGGCGGACCTGTTCGACTGCGTCCTGCCCACGCGCAACGCCCGCAACGGCCAGCTTTTCACCCGGTTCGGCCGCCTGGTCATCAAGAACCGGCGATACAAGGAGGACGAACGGCCGGTGGAGGAGGGCTGTCCGTGTTACACCTGCCGGCGGTTTTCGCGCGGGTATTTGCGGCATCTGTACATGTCCCGGGAGATTCTGGCCTATCGGCTGAACACGATCCACAACCTGACCTATTATCTCTCCCTGATGAGGCAGGCGCGGGAGGCTATTTTTCAAGGCCGGTTCCGAGGATTTTACGACGATTTTTACAACGCCCGCGTGGGTGAAGAAGACGACGCGGAAAACAACCAGTACTGAGCACTGAGGAGGTACGACCATGTTCGAAAGTATTGCCCATGCCATGGGCGCGCCCGGCGGCGGAGGCGGCACGGGATCCGGTAGCGGCGGCATGTTCGGGGCCATGATTCCCCTGGTCCTGATGTTCGTCATTTTTTACTTTCTACTCATCCGGCCGCAGCAGAAAAAAGCCAAGGACCAGCAGAGCTGGCTTTCCCGGTTGAGCAAGGGGGACCGGGTGGTGACCAGCGGCGGTCTGCACGGCGAAATCACGGGGCTGACCGACACCATGGTCACGCTCGAAATCGCGCCCAAAATCCGGGTCAAGGTCAGCCGGAGCGCCATCGCCGGATCGACCGGCCCATCGAGCGCGCCGGCCGAGGCCGAAACGTCCCAACAGAAAAAGTGATCCAGACGATCCCATCCCCTAGCTCGACAGTAGCTTTCGAGGAGTAGCCCGTGGAGCGAAATTTCAAATGGCGGCTGTTGTTCGTCCTGGTTGTGCTGATCGCCGCCTTGGTGTATGTCATTCCATCCGTCACGCCCAACCTGCCGGCCGCCTGGAAAAAGGTGCTGCCATCCGAGCGCGTGCATCTCGGCCTGGACCTGCGCGGCGGCATGCACCTGGTGCTGGAAGTCCAGGCCGAAAAGGCCGTGGAAAGCGCCCTGGAGCGCAACGCCGACGAACTCAAGTACAGCCTGCGCAAGGCCGGCATCCCCATCGCCGAAGTGCAAAAGACCGACGCGAACACCATCGAACTCGTGCTGGCCAAACCCCAGGACCTGGACCGGCTCAACGACTTGCTCAACAAGGAATTCGGCGAGTTGGTCACCAAGTCCACGACCGAGGAGGAGGGTCGGCTGAAAGTCGTGCTGAACTTCGCGGCCGCGGCGGCCAAGCAGGTGCGCGCCATGGCCGTGCGCCAGGCCCTGGAGACCATCCGCAACCGGATCGACCAGTTCGGCGTGTCCGAGCCGGACATCCGGCCCCAGGGCGAGGATCGGATCGTGGTCCAACTGCCCGGGGTCAAGGACCCGGACCGGGCCATCCGTCTGATCGGTCAGACCGCGCGGCTGGAGTTCAAGCTGGTGGACGAGGAACACAGCGTGGAAAAGGCCCTTCAAGACGGGCCGCCGCCCGGGGACGAAATCCTGGAAGAGGTCCAAACCGACACGCAGACCGGACGCACCACCAAGACGCCGCTGCTCATCAAGCGGCAGGTCATGATGACCGGCGAGTACATCACCGACGCCCGGGTGTCCATCGACAACCAGTACAACACGCCCTACGTCTCGCTCAGCTTCAACGCCAAGGGCGCCCGTCTCTTCGAGCGCATCACCGAGGCCAACGTCAAGAACCGGCTGGCCATCATTCTGGACGGCGTGGTCAAGTCGGCGCCGGTGATCCAGGAGAAGATCGCCGGGGGCAAGGCCAGCATCACCGGGACCTTCACCCAGGATCAGGCCCGGGACCTGGCCATCGTGCTGCGGGCCGGCGCCCTGGCCGCGCCGGTCAAGGTGCTTGAAGAACGGACCGTGGGTCCGTCGCTGGGGCAGGATTCCATCACCCAGGGTATCCGGTCGATCCTCATCGCCGGCCTGTTGATCGTGGTCTTCATGGCCGTGTACTACAACGTCTCGGGTCTGATCGCCGACCTGGCCCTGCTGCTCAACATGGTCTTCATCCTGGCCGCCCTGGTGGCCTTCCAGGCCACGTTGACCCTGCCGGGCATCGCCGGCGTCATCCTGACCATCGGCATGTCCGTGGACGCCAACGTGTTGATCTTCGAACGCATCCGGGAGGAGACCCGCCTGGGCAAGACGCCCCGGGCCGCCGTGGACGCGGGCTTCGGCAAGGCCACCTGGACCATCCTGGACGCCAACATCACCACGCTCATCGCGGCCCTCGTGCTCTTCCAGTTCGGCACCGGCGCCATCCGCGGATTCGCGGTCACCTTGTCCATCGGCATCGTGGCCAGCCTGTTCACGGCCATCATCGTCTCCCGCCTGATCTTCGATTACCTGCTGGTTCAGCGCAAAATCTCGAAGATCAGTATTTGAGCATCGTGGAAGCCTGATCGGAGCTACACATGGAATTCATCAAACCGGGTACGCATATCAACTTTGTTCGGGGGAGCCGGTACGCCTATGCCTTTTCGGCCCTGCTCATCCTGATCTCGATCATCACCCTGATCGCGCACAAGGGTCCCAATCTGGGGGTGGACTTCACCGGCGGCCTGCTCATCCAGGTCAAGTTCAACCAACCCACCACGATTCTCAAAATTCGGGACGGTCTGACCGAGGTGGGCATGCAGGACAGCGTGGTCCAGGCCTTTGGCGCGTCCGGCAACCACGAATACCTGATCCGGTCGGAAAAGACCGGACTGGTTCTGGATGGGTTGTCCGAGCGGGTGAAGAACTCCCTTGAGCAACACTTCCCGCCGGGGTCGTTCGAGGTCCGCCGGGTGGAGACGGTCGGACCCAAGGTGGGGCGCGATCTTCGGGACAGCGCCCTGTACGCCATTTTCTACGCCCTGCTGTTCATCATGATCTACATCTCGGGCCGTTTCGAACTCAAATGGGTGCCGGGCCTGGCCGTGGCCCTGGGCATGATCCTGGCGGTCTATCTGGCCACCCAGGTGGGGGCCGGGGTGACGGTCATGATCCTGGTGGCTCTGCTGGCCACGCTGGTGGTCTGCTTCGTCTTCAAGCTCAAGTACGCCCTGGGGGCCATCATCGCCCTGATCCACGACGTGACCATCACCGTGGGGGTCTTCTCCCTGCTCAACCGGGAAGTCACCCTGGGCATCGTGGCCGCCATCCTGACCATTGTCGGCTACTCGCTGAACGACACGATCATCGTCTTTGACCGCATCCGGGAGAATTTGCGTAAATTCCGGCGGCAGCCCCTGCCCGAGACCATCAACACCAGCGTCAACGACACCCTGTCCCGCACCATCCTCACCTCGGGCACCACCCTGATCGTGGTCCTCATTCTCTTCCTGCTGGGCGGTCCGGTCATCTCCGATTTCGCCCTGGCCATTATCATCGGCGTGGGCATCGGCACGTACTCCTCGATCTACGTGGCCAGCCCCATCCTGCTGATCTGGCCGCCGGAGGGACCCGAGAACCGGCCGCCGACCAAGGCCTCGTCGAACAACCGCAAGCGCGCCGCCCGAAAGCGCTGAAGGCCCTTAGCACGGGCGGTCCGTGAAAGGAGCGATCCATGGGCAAGCACTCCGCGTGGAAGCTGATCCCCCTTTTGGCCGGCATGGCCCTGTTCGTCGGGGCCTGCATCACCCAGCCCATCCGGACGCAGGACGAGGCCGCCCAGGTCCAGACCCCGCCGGCCGCCACCACTGCCCCGCCGGCCGCGAAACAGCTGGAGGCCGAGGAGCCGGCCCTCAAGGAGAAGATCGAACGCCTCGAAGAAACGATCGCCCGCCTGGAAAAGTCGCTCAAGGATCAGGAAGAAAAATTGAAGGAGATGAGCGCCAAACCGGCCGAGGAAACCCCGGCCGAAGAGAAGACCGCCACAGCGCCCGTCACCCGGCGGGGCACCATGGAAGAACTCTACCCCGAAGCCCGGACCCTGGCCCTCAAGGGCGATTACCCGGCCGCGGCCGACATCTTCTTCTATCTGACCGAGGCCTACCCCGACCATGAACTGGCCCCGGACGCCAATTATTGGCTCGGGGAGTGTTACTACGGGCAAAAGGAGTTCGGCAAGGCCATCCAGGCCTTCCAGAAAGTGGCCTCCCAGTTCCCAGGCTCGACCAAGGCCCCGGCCGCCCTGCTCAAATCCGCCTACGCCTTCTCCATGCTCGACCAGGGCAACGAGGCCATGCTCAATCTGAAACGGCTGCTCGAAACCTACCCGGAATCCAGGGAGGCGACCCTGGTCAAGGAAGGCAAAACCATCTTCCGGCCCTGAGCCGGAGGTTGGATGGGGTAAAAGGGGAAACGCAAACCGTCATTCTGGCGAAAGCCAGAAGCCAGGTCTCTAGGCGTTTTTCATTCCGCTTGGAAATTCGTGGGGGCACGCCGGGCCGTGCCCCTTGTTGGTTTCAGGCCGGCGGGGGCCCGTCCGGGGCGGCCGGCTGCGGGTCGGCCTCGGTCTCGCACTCCGAAAGCACCGACCCGAACTCGATCTCGTAGATGTAGAGCATGACCGCGGCCAGGGAAACAATCAAAGGCCCGTACAGAATCCCGATCAGCCCGAAGTACTGGATGCCGCCGATGATGGCCAGAAAGATGACAAAGGGCGACATCTCGGACCGGCCCTTCATGAAATAGGGTCTCAGAAAATTATCGATGCCGCCCACCAGGATCATCGACCACAAGGTCAGAAACACGGCCGCCACCCACCGCTCAGCGATCAAAAGATAGATCACGGCCGGCACCCAGACCAACGCCGTGCCCACCACGGGCACCAACGAGGCCACGGCCATGACCGAACCCCAAAAAAGCGGTTCGATCCCCACCAGGGCCAGGCCGAGGCCGCCGGCCGCGCCCTGGCAGAGGGCGGTCAAGAAACTGCCCACCAGCACCGACCGGGCCACGTCCTGCACCTTGGCCAGAATCAAATCCTCGTGGCTTTCCCTAAGCGGGGAGAGGTACTTGATCCGCGCCAGCAGCCCCTGCCCGTCTTTCAGAAAATAGTAGGCCAGGAAGAGCATGATGAAAAACCGGGTCAGGAAGGTCGTGGCGTCGCTCACGATGGAGGCCCCGCGGCTCAGGAATTGCTGACCCACGTTCCGGCCGGCTTCGACCAACAGGCCGTTGAGGTCTATCCGGTCCAGGGGCAGGAAGGAAAATTTCTTGCCCGCCCAGTCGGCCAGCTTGGCCAGACGCGGGTCGGCCAGGGCCTTTTCCACGCCGCCCTGGTGCAGCCAGGTCATCACCCGGCTGACCGAATCCACGCCCTGGGCCAGCAAAGCCGACAGAAAGAAAAAAAGCGGGATGACAATGACCACGGTGATAAGCACGACCGTGGTCAAGGCGGCTAGTCCCTCCCGGCCCCGATACCACGCGGCCAGGCGCGACTTGAGCGGATAAAAGAGCGAGGCCAGCAGCATGGCCAGGACAATGGGCTGGACAAAGGGCCAAAGCAAGGCCCCGGCCGCGATCAACGCCGCCGCCAAGAGCGCCAGCAGCAGCACCGGCCGGTACAACCGGCCCGCTGCGGGTCCGACCTGGTCCTTGCCCGGTTCCCCGGTCATAAAGTTTCGCCTCGCCTTGGGTTTTGGCCGAGTGTACACGACTTGGGGCCCAAAGGCAAAACCGAATCGGCCCGCCAGGCGTAATGCGCAAGTGCGTGGGGAAAAAGATCACGGGCCTTTTTTAAATGCCAAGACAACAAATGAATGGCGTAGGGGCACGCTGCGCGTGCCCGGGGCGCGTGCAGCGCGTCCCTACGGATGATCGCGGCTTACTATCTGCAAAAGGCTCCTGACCCCTTTCCCTCGATGTCCTACGGATCGCACCCCGCGCTTTCACATCCCCGCCGCAGGCGAAAACGGGTCAGCTTGGGAATTTGCATATCGCTTGGGACCGCGGCCGCTGTAAAGCGAAGATGGACGCGCGGGCAATTTTCCGACATTTTCCAGTCTCTCGCTTTCGCCGGGGTCATGTGTGTTCCCGCCCAGGGGTTTGAAACGTCATTCCCGCGCAGGCGGGAATCCAGTCTTGCCCACTTTGGAATCCGAGCTGCTTGGAAATGAAACCAACGGCGACCAAATGGTTGCGAGTGTTCTAGCCGAGTTGGGAGGCTTCACGTCTGGATTCCCGCTTTCGCGGGAATGACGAAAGGGGCTTAAATGACGATAAAAGACCGATGTCAGTCGGTAAAAGCATTTTTCAAAAAGCGCGATCGAAACATCCATGTACTGAGGCGTTCTTCAAATGAGGGGCTGCGTCTAACAGAACCCTCAAACCACCCCTGACCCCAAGGCGGGACCGCTTGACACGCCGGGGCCGCTTGCCTATCCTGAACCCCCCGGACCGGCCTTGCCCCACCGCCGGCCCGGACAGACCCGACCACCGCGAAAGGGCCGCCGGCCATGCCGCCTGAAATCAATCTCAGAAACGACAAGATGTACCGCTTTCTGTTCATCCTGTCGGTCTGCTTCACCATGGGCTACCTGGGCTGGCGAACGGTCTTCAACAACTTCGCCGTGGAATCCGCGCACCTGGCCGGCTACCAGATCGGTCTGATCCAGGGCGTCCGGGAAATCCCGGGCCTGTTGACCGTGGCCGTCATCTATTTCTGTATCCTGGTGGGCGAAATCCGCATGGCCGCCCTGTCCGTGGTGGTTTGCGGCCTGTTCATCGGGGTGACCGGGTTTCTGCCCACCTTTGGCGGCCTGCTGACCACGACCCTCATGTCCTCGTTCGGGGCCCATTTTTTCCTGGCCCTGAACAGCTCCCTGGTCCTCCAATACTACGACCAGCGGATCTCGCCGCTGGTCCTGTCCCGGCTTTTCGCCTTCCAAGCCGCGGGCAGCGTGTTCATGGCCCTGTTCCTGTTCTTCCTGTCCCGGCATATGGGCTTCCCGATCCTCTTTCTGATCTCGGGCCTTCTGGCCCTGGTCGCGGGCGGGTGGGGATTTGTCCAAAAGCCGGTGGAAAAGACGCTCGTGCCGCAGCACCAGAAGATGGTCTTTCGCGGCCGGTACTGGCTTTTTTACGCCCTGACCCTGCTGGCCGGGGGCCGGCGGCAGATTTTCGTGGCCTTTGCCCTGTACCTGCTGGTCCAGAAATTCCATTACAGCGTGACCGAGATCACGGGCCTGTTCGTCATCACCAACGTGGTCTGTTTTTTCACCACGCCGCTGGTGGGCCGGGGGGTCAACTGTTTCGGCGAGCGGGCCGTGCTTTCGACCGAGTACGCCAGCGTCATGGCCATCTGCCTGGTCTATGCCTTTTCCAACATCCGCTGGCTGGTGGGGCTGATGTTCGTCCTGGACCAGGTCTTCTTCAACTTCGCCCTGGCCATCAACACCTATTTCCAGAAGATCGGCGATCCCCAGGACATCGGCCCGAGCATGGCCGTGGGCATGACCGTCAACCACGTGGCCGCGGTGATCATCCCGGTCCTGGGCGGCATGGTCTGGATGATCGACTATCGGATCACCTTCCTCTTCGGCATGGGCATGGCCTTCTGCTCCCTGGTCCTGGCCCAGCTCATCCGCCGACCCCAAACGCAAGGAGCATCGTCATGACCGTGCTGGCCCTCATCCCGGCCCGCCACGCCTCGACGCGGTTTCCGGGCAAACCGCTGGCCCTGATCGCCGGCCGGCCCATGATCGAACACGTTTACAGCCGGGCCAAGGCAGCGCCGGGCGTGGACCGGGTGGTGGCGGCCACGGACGACGAACGCATCTTCGCGGCGGTCCGAGCCTTTGGCGGGGAAGCGGTTCTCACCCGGCCCGACCACCCCTCGGGCACCGACCGCCTGGCCGAGGCCGCGGACCTCTTGGGCGCCGCGGACGCGGACGTGGTGGTCAACGTCCAAGGCGACCAGCCGCTGCTCGACCCGGCCCTGGTCGCCGGACTGGTCGAGCCGCTCATGGCCGACCCCGACCTGGCCATGGCCACGCCGGCCGTGCCCTTCACCGACCGCGAGCTGGCCAGGGACCCGAACGTGGTCAAGGTCGTCTTTGGCCGCGACCTGCGCGCCCTGTACTTTTCCCGCGCCCCCATCCCCTGGCCCCGCGAGGGCGAACCCATCGTCTATCACCGGCACATCGGCCTGTACGCCTACCGGGCCGCCTTCCTCCGCCGGTTCGTGCGCCTGCCCCAAACCCGGCTGGAGACCCTGGAAAAGCTCGAACAGCTCCGGGCCTTGGAACACGGCCACGCCATCCAGGTGGTGCTGACCGAAGGGGCCGGGCCGGACGTGGACGTGCCCGGGGACGTGGTCCGGGTCGAGGCGTTTCTGCGGGGGGAAGGCGAAAAGAAATGACCGCGCGGAAATTCTGGCTCGGCCTAGTGGCGTGGGCGATGGTTCTAACGCTCTCACCCCCGCCGGCGCTGGCCCTGCCGCACCTGAAGGACCTGGTCCGGCCCGGGGAGAACCTGGCCGCGCTCCTGCCCGCCCACGACGTCTGGCGCGGGGTCTTTTACAACCCCAAAAAGAAGCTCAACACGGCCGCGACCGCCGAGGTCACGGTGGACGCCAAGACCGGCCAGGTGATCCTGGTCTCGTCGGCGAATTTTTTCCATCTCCGGGCCGTGATGGACCGCACGCTGCTCCTCAAGGAGAGCGTCTTTTCCACCACGGACCGGCACGCCAACGAAAAGCTCGGGCACGACCACCGCGAGACCCGGCGGATCGACGACAAGCTGCGCATCGTGTACAGCAAGGACGGAAAGCCCGTGAAGGAAAAGACGGCGAGCTACGCCTTCTTCACCCTGCACCTGGACGTTTTCCAAGTGACGCTCCAGGCCCTGCTGCAAAAAGGCGTGGGCGATTTCGCCACCGACGTCATCCTGGGCGACCGGGCCTGGCGGGCCGGGGCCGAGTTCAAGCGGGTGAAGAGCCGCGACTTTCCGGCGCTTTCGCCCGAGTACGATTTCCCCGAAAAGTTCAAGCGGCTGGCCGCCCTGCCCCAGGACCACATCGTCTATGTCATGCGGCTGGCCGGCCTTCTCCGGCTCATCTACCCGCACAAGTTCTACTGCGCCTTCGAGGCCGATCCGCCGCACCGCTTCACGGCCTACTGGGGCGGCGAACCCGAGTGGGTGGAATACGTGGTCCGTAGCGACCTGGTGGACGAGGCCGAGTGCCCCCAAACGCCGCCCGATACACCTGAAAAAAAGTAGGGGCCGTTCGCGAACGGCCCCTACAAGCGATCCGGGCGGCAATCACGCCGTGGCGTAACCCCTACGGATTTACACATCACGCACCAGCGAAAAATGTAGGGGCAGGCCCCTGTGCCTGCCCGGTTCTCTCTAGCTCACCCGGCTGCCGGGCCGGACCGGGCGGTCAAAGGTGACCAGGGACAGGCCGCCGTCGTCCTTGGCGGCCAGGAGCATGCCTTGGGAGGTGACACCCATGAGCTTGGCCGAGGCCAGGTTGGCCACCACCAGAATCTGCCGGCCCACCAGGTCCTCGGCCGCGTAGGCCTCACCGATGCCGGCCACCACGGTCCGTTCCTCGCCGATGTCCACCGTGAGTTTGACCAGCTTCTTGGACTTGGGCACGCGCTCGGCCGCCGTGACCAAGCCCACGCGCAGGTCCACGGCCTTGAAGTCGTCAAAGGAGATGAGACCCTCGGCCGCCTCCTGGGGTTTTTCCTTGGGCTGGGCCGGCGCGGCCTGCTCCTTGCCGCGTTTGCCGACCGGCTCGCCGCCGATTTCCACGCGGGGGAACAGGGCCTCGGCCTGGTGGATCGGCGCGCCGGGCTTCAGGGCCTGCTCGATCCGGGCCGCGTCCACGGTGATCAGGTCCTGGGGCAGGCCGAGCTGGGCGCGCATGCGGGCCGCCGCGCCGGGCATGACCGGATAGATCATGCCGGCCACCAGGCCCAGGGTTTCGAGCAGCTCGTAAAGCACGGCCTCCAGGTGGTCCTTGTGGGCCGGGTCCTTGGCCAGGACCCAGGGCGCTTCCTGGTCGATGAACTTGTTGGCCTGGCTGATGAGCGCCCAGGTCGCGCCGAGAGCCTTGTGGAAGGCCGGTTCGCCGAAGGCCTGGACATAGGCCCGCCGGGCTTCGTCCCCGGCCGCCCGCAGCGTGCCGCCCTGCTCCCTCGCGGCCTCGGCCGCCGGCACCTGCCCCCCGCTGAACCGGCCGACCATGGCCAGGCTGCGCTGGCAGAGGTTGCCCAGGTCATTGGCCAGGTCGGCGTTGATTCGATCGACCAGGGCCTCCTCGGAAAAACTCGAATCCAGGCCGAAGACCATCTCCCGCATCAGAAAGTAGCGGTAGGCGTCCAGGCCGTACACGTCCTTCATGGCCAGGGCCTCGACCAGGGTCCCCACGGACTTGGAAATCTTGTGCCCGCCCAGGGTCCAGTAGCCGTGCACGTTCAGGTGGTTGTACAGCGGAATGCCCGCGCTTTTGAGCATGGTCGGCCAGTACACGGCGTGCGGCCGGAGAATGTCCTTGGCGATCAGGTGCTGGGCCGCGGGCCAGTATTTTTTGTATAGCTCGCCGTCGGGCCAGCCCAGGGCCGAGACGTAGTTGATCAGGGCGTCGAACCAGACATAGGTCACGTAGCGGTCGTCAAAGGGCAACGGAATGCCCCAGGTCAGCCGGGACCGGGGCCGGGAGATGCACAGGTCCTCCAGCGGCTCCTTGAGGAACGACAGGACCTCGTTGCGATACCGCTCGGGCCGGATGAAATCCGGGTTGGCGGTGATGTGCTCGATCAGCCAGTCCTGGTACTTGCTCATGGCGAAGAAGTAGTTCTCTTCCTCGATATAGGTCGGCGCGGTCAGGTGGTCCGGGCAGAGTCCGTCCACCAGCTCCTTTTCGCTGTAGAACCGTTCGCAGCCGAAACAGTAATACCCGCCGTACTTGCCGAAGTAGATGTCCCCGGCCTGGTGCACGCGGGTCAAGATTTCCTGGACCACGCGCATGTGCCGCGGCTCGGTGGTGCGGATGAAGTCGTCGTTGCTGATGTTCAGCTCGGGCCAAACGGCCCGGAAGGCTCCCGAGATTTCGTCCACGTAGGCCTTGGGTTCCACGCCCTTGGCCTGGGCCGCCTGCATGACCTTGTCCCCGTGTTCGTCCGTGCCGGTGAGGAAGTAAGCCTCATAGCCCATCATCTGGTGGAAGCGCTTGAGCACGTCGCCCACCACGGCCGTGTAGGCGCTTCCCAGATGGGGCTTGGCGTTGGCGTAAAAGATGGGGGTGGTCACGTAGTAGGCGGTCATGACTGCTTCTCCGGCGGTGTTTTCTTGCGGGGTTTCTGCTTGTCCGGTTCGTTCGGCAAGATGTCGTCCGGGCCGACCTCGGCTTCGCCGCCGTCGGCCAGGGCCACGACCGAGGTGCGGGCCATGATGTTCTGGCGCACGACCTTGCCCGATCCGAAGCGGGTGTTGATCCGTTTGCCCAGCTTGGGCAGGTTCTTCTTCTGCGTGACGTAGGAGTCGTATTCGTAGGTCAGGCAGCACATGAGCCGGCCGCACAGCCCCGAGATTTTGGTCGGGTTGAGGGACAGGTTCTGCTCCTTGGCCATCTTGACCGAAATGGGGTCAAAGGTCTTGAGAAAGGTGGCGCAGCACAGCTCGCGGCCGCAGCAGCCCAACCCGCCGATCATCTTGGCCTCGTGGCGCACGCCGATCTGCCGCATTTCGATGCGGGTGCGGAACTCGGCCACCAGGTCCTTGACCAGGTCGCGGAAGTCCACCCGGCCGTCCGCGGTGTAGAAAAAGACAATCTTCGAACCGTCGAACAGGGCCTCGGTCCGAACCAGCTTCATCTGCATCTTGCGGGCCTCGATCCGGTCGTGGCAGAAGTCAAAGGCGCGCTGCTCCAGGCCCAGGTTGCGCTGGTGCTGTTCCAGGTCCTCCTGGTTGGCCATGCGGAAAATCGGCTTGAGGTCCCGATCCAGGTCCATGTTTTGGGACCGGGGGGAGTTGACCACCTGGCCCAAGCCCGTGCCCTGCTCGGTGCGCACGATGACCCAGTCGCCTTGCTTCAGCACGAAGTGCCCGGTGTCGAAGTAAAAGACTTTTCCCTTGGGGCGAAAGGCCACGCCCACGACTTTATTCATACGTCCCTCCTTGAGCCGGGCCGTGTTCCAGGCCGGTCAGGTCGAGGGTCAGGTTTTCCAGGGCCAATTGGGAGCGGCCCATCCTCTCGATGGCCTCCTCGGCCCGGTCCAGGGCTTCCAGGGCCGCCAGAAACACGCCGGACGCATGGGCCCCACCCATCCGCCGGACCTCGGCTTCCAGGTCCGCGTTCACCAGCAGCCGCGCCGGACCGGCCACGGAGGCGATGAGCAGGTCCCGGTACCAGAGCCGGAGCAGCCGGAAGCGCACGGCCCGCTGCTCCTCGTCCTGGTTCAACTCCTCGGCCCAGGACATGGCCGCCAGAAGGTCCCCGGCCTTCAGCCCGGCCAGGTGGTCGAGCATGTTCTGCCGCTCGGCCAGCGCGGTGGGGCTGTCCAGTTCGTCCAACCGGCCCAGGCAGCCGCCGGCCAGGTTGGCCAGCAGCCGGGCGCCGGGTCCGGTTTCCCCGCGTTCGCTTTCCAGCCAGGCAACGACCCGCTCGGAAGGAAGCGGCGCCAGCCGGAGCCTCAGGCAGCGGGAGACCACCGTGGACAACAGGTCCGCTTCCTCGGTGGCGGTGAGCAGAATCAGGCTGGCCGGCGGCGGCTCCTCCAGCGTCTTGAGCAAGGCGTTGGCCGCCGGATCGAGCATGCGTTCGGCCTCGCGCACGATAAAGACCTTGTTGGGACCCTCGAAGGGCCGGAAAGCGGCCTGGTCCCGCAGTTCCCGGACGCTGTCGATGGGGATGGTCCGCGAGCGGCCTTCGGGCGCGACGAGGCGGATGTCCGGGTGCGTGCCCCGGACCGCCTTGCCGCAGCCGGTGCACGCGCCGCAGGCCTGGCCCTCGACCGGCCGTTCGCAGACCGCGGCCTGGGCCAGGGCCAGGGCCATCGAGGTCTTGCCCACGCCGGCCGGGCCGAGAAAGAGCAGGGCATGGGGCAGCCGCCCCCGCCGGAGCATGGCCTGAAGCAGCCGGATGGGCCGCTCATGCCCGATGATCCCCTCGAAACCGATGCCTCACCTCCGACTGGTTAAATACCGTTGGGTTTCGCCCAGCCCTTGGCTGCGGGCCGGCATAATACCAACCCGCTTATTTCTCGAACCACCGGGGCGGCCTTCTTGTCCGCCTTCGTCCTCCTCTGTCGGACTTCAGCGGACCCGGACAACAAGTTGTCCGGGCTACCCCGTCAACCCAACCTAGGGCTGCCGCCTTCCACTCGCGTAACAATCCTGATTTATTGTAGGGGTCGTTCGCGAACGACCCCTACCGCGAAACACAACCATCCCAACTAGTCCTCGATCAGGCGAAGCTGGTTCGTGTCCCGTTTTTCTTCCGCTTCCTCGTCCCCGGCCTCGGACGCCTCCGGCCCCGCCTCGTTCTCCGGGACCAGGGTCTCGGTCCCGGCGGGCGCTTCCCGAGCCGGACCGGGCCGGAAGAAAAACCGCTCCATGAGCCGGTTGTAGTCGGTCCAGCCGGTCTCCTTGGAGACGTGCCGCTCGATGAAGGAGCCGATGCCGTTCAGCTTGGCGTCCATCTCGTCCAGATAATACAGGGCCAGGGCCTCCAGAATCTTGGGCTTGCGCGGCGAGCCGAACTCGTACTCCCCGTGGTGGGAGACCACCAGGTGCCGGACCAACCGGGCCAGGTCCTGGGGGAAATCGGGCCGGCCGGCCAGCCTGGCCTCGATGATGGACAGCCCCAACACGATGTGCCCCAGAAGCCGGCCGCCGGTGGTGTAATCCCCGCCGCCCCCGCCGTCGAATTCCTCGACTTTGCCCACGTCGTGGAGCAGCGCCCCGGTCAGGAGCAGGTCCCGGTTCAGCGTGGGATACAGCCCGGCCAGGGCCTCGGCCGCCCGGGCCACGCCCAGCGTGTGTTCCAAGAGGCCCGAGACATAGGCGTGGTGAAAGCGCTTGGCCGCCGGGGCGCGTTTGAACCGCGCGGCCAGGTCCGGGTCGCCGAAGACGTCCTCCAGCAACCCCTTGAGGTGCGGGTCCTGGACGCCGGCGATCCGCTCGTTCAGCTCGGCGAACATCTCGTCGGCGTCAAAGGGCGAGGCGGGCAGAAAGAGCGTTAGGTCGGCCTCTTCCGGGTCCAGCTTGCTGGCCTGGCCGATCTTCACCTGGACCTGGCCGCCGAAGGCCTCGGCCTGCCCGTGGATCAGGACCAGGTCCCCGTCGCTGAAGGCGGCGTAGAACCGGTCGGCCCCGTCCCAGACCCGGGCCTCGATGCGGCCGGTGCGGTCGCGCAGCCGCAGGCTGACGTAAGGCCGGCCGCTCTTGGTGGTGCCCAGGTTCAGGCCTTCCAGCAAAAAGGGCGAACGCACGGGCTGGCCTTCCCGTATGTCGGCCACGAAAAGTTTGTCGGGTACGCGGGTCATGCGTCCTTTCCGGCCGTGCTGGCCAAGCCGCGGCCTGTTCCTTGAGTGCCCGCGAAAGTGTGCCACAAAAGCGGCGGCCCCGCAAGGCCGGGGCTTTGTTGGTAGTGGGTCAATTTAAGGATTCAGTTGTTTCCCTTGCCAAATGCCCCTATCAACTGCCGTCGGCCTTTTTCACTGGTCTCCAAGCCCAATTCGTCATTCCCGCGGAAGCGGGAATCCAGGCGTGAAACCTCCCAGCGAGGTGGCGCCTCCCAAAAACCATTTGGCCGCCGTGGTTTTCATTGCGAGGCAGTTCGGACTCCGAGTTGTCCAAGACTGGATTCCCGCCTTCGCGGGAATGACGTTTCGAACTGCGATAAAGGGAAAACACGTCACCCCGGTGAGCGCGAAGACCCAGGAATTCCTAGGAAGGGAGGTATGGATTTTCCCAAACTAACCCACTACCGCTTTGTTTAAAGATTATGAAGAAAACGGACGAAAGGCGCTGAAAAACCTCACGCCGGCGTCTCGGCTGCTTCCTTAAATAATGCTCCTATCGACCGCGGTCGTTTTTTTCACCGCGCCCAAACCTCTCGCGTCATTCCCGCCTTCGCGGGAATGACGTTTCGAACTAAGGGACGGGGAAACACGTCACCCCGAAGAGCGTGAGAATCCAAAAGCTCCTGGGCAAGGGAACATGACAACTCCCAAATTGACTCACGACCGCCGGGCCGGGCCAAAACAAGAGCCCTCCCCCCAGTCCGGGAGGAGGGCCCATACGAACAAAGACAGACCGACGCGCGGCCGTCCTTATGTCCGGGTTAGGACTGGAGGACTTTCTTGAACTCCCTGGTCATGACGGGCACGGCCTCGAAGAGGTCGGCCACGATGCCGTAATCGGCCTTCTGGAAGATCGGGGCTTCCTCGTCCTTGTTCACGGCCACGATGACCTTGGAAGAGCTCATGCCGGCCAGGTGCTGAATCGCGCCGGAAATCCCGCAGGCGATGTACATGTTGGGGCTGACCACCTTGCCCGTCTGCCCCACCTGGTCGGTGTGCGGCCGCCAGCCGGCGTCCACGGCCGAACGGGAGGCGCCCACGGCGGCCCCGAGCACTTCGGCCATCTCTTCCAGGATGTTGTAGTTTTCCGGGCCTTTCATGCCGCGCCCGCCCGAGACGATGATGTCGGCCTCGGTCAGCTCGATCTTGCCGCTCGTGTCCTTGAGCACGTCCACGACCTTGGTCTTGAGTTCGGCCGCGTCCACGGCGAAGGGCACGGTGACCACTTCGGGCTTCTTGCTCTCGTCGGGCTGGATGAGGCCCAGGACATTGGGCCGGGAGGTGGCCATCTGGGGGGTGCCCAGGGGAACCATGTCCATCATGGCCTTACCGGCGTAGATGGGCCGCTTGGCGGCCAGCTTCTTGTCGTCGGTCAGCCGGTATTCGACGCAGTCCATGGCCAGGCCCACGCCCAGGCGGGCCGCCAGCCGGGAGGCGAGGTCCTTGCCGTCCACCGAGGCGGACATGAGCAGCATGGCCGGCTGATGTTCTTGGACCAGACCGGCGATCACGGCGGTGTAAGCGTCGGTGGCGTAGTTCTTGACGGCTTCGTCCTCACAGACGAAGACCTTATCGGCCCCGTAAGCGCCGAGCTTGTCGGCCTCGCCGGCCACGCCCACACCCAGCAGAATACCGGCCGTGCTCGCGCCCGATTCGTCGGCCAGCCGACGCGCGGCGCTGGCGGCCTCGAAGCTGACTTTCCTCAGGACGCCGTCTCGCTGTTCAGCGACAAACCAAATTTCTTGTGCCATGAGTCAACTCCTTTTCTCTGCCTAAACGACCTTGGCTTCTTCGTGCAGCAGGCGCACCAACTCGACCGCCTTTTCCTCGGCTGTCTCCCCACCGATGATCTTTCCCGGAGGCCGGGAGGGAGGCGGGGTCAGAGCCAGGATTTCGCGCGTGCTGGTAACGTCCACGCCCAAGGCCGCCGCGTCCTTCTTGTCCATGGGTTTCCGCTTGGCCTTCATGATGCCGGGCAGGGACGCGTAACGGGGTTCGTTCAGGCCTTTCTGCGCGGTGAACAGGGCGGGCAGGGAAGCCTCGATGACATTGGTCTGTCCCTCGACCGGCCGGTTGGCCTTGGCCTTGGAGGCGTCCTCGGCCACTTCCAGCTTGGTCACCAGGGCCACGTGAGGGATGCCCAATTTTTCGGCCAGGGCGGCGCCCACCTGGGCCTGGTCGAGATCGATGGCCCGCTGTCCGCAGAAAATGACATCATGGGGAAGGTCCTTGATGGCCGCGGCCAGAAGCGACGCCGTGGCCAGGGAATCCAGTTCGGCGCTGTCGGCCGTGACATGCACGGCCTTGTCCGCGCCCATGGCCAAAGCGGTTCGCAGGGACTCGACGGCCCGGTCCGGTCCGACGCTGACCACGGTCACGCTGCCGCCAAATTTTGTCTTGAGCTGGAGCGCCTCTTCGACACCGAATTCATCGTAGGGGTTCATCACCCACTTGATGTCACCGGTTTCGATCGCCTTTCCGGAGGCGGCGATCTTGATCTGGGTTTCGGTGTCGGGAACCTGTTTTAAACAAACGACGATTTCCACAACATCCTCCTTTCTTCAAAGCCTGCGGCCCGACCGCGCGCGGCCCGGCCGTCACTTATTTTGCGCCTGATCCTGTGGTATGGATTGGGACCGGGAGCCGGGCCGTGCGGTTGCCAAGTGGCCCTTTCTCCCTGCCCAGTGTCCCTGAAGACACATCCGACTGCGGAGAAGCGTCCGCATTCGTGACTACTATCACAAACAAGCCGCGTACCGCAACTTCTTTTTTTCGTCAAGACCTTTTTCCCGGACCCGGACCGGGATGGGGTCAGGGGGAAAGGCATGCTTGCGCGGGCGGGTGTAAAACCCGTCCAGCGCGTGGGAAATGCCCCATGACGTCATTCCCGCGAAGGCGGGAATCCAGGGTCCAGGCGCGCCAGGGAAAGACCCCTTGCCATCCGCCCATGGGCGTCGCCCCAATGAACCCGGTTGCCGGTTGAACCGCCGGGGCTGGCTTCTTGTCCGCCTTCGTCCTCCTGCGTCGGACTTCAGCCAGACCCGGACGAACAAGTCGTCCGGGCTACCCGTCCACGGTCCCGAGCGAAGTCCAGAGAAAATCCGCCTTCATGAACCTGCGGCATGACCTACGAGCGGCCATGACACCCGGCTTTCCTTTTATAAGTGAATTTTAGGACAAGATCCTATGACTGACTTCAAAACCTCTTTGAAGCCGTTTCAGGGCCTTCAATTGGGCTTAAGCCCGACAAAGAGATTGAGTCCGAGGGGAGGTCCTGAAACAGCTTCTACTGAGAATACCCGAACCGCCGGAGCGCCCGCGGATCGCGGCTCCAATTCTTCTCCACACGCACGAACAACTGGAGATAGACCTTGGTCCCGGTCAGGCGCTCGATGTCCTTGCGGGCCGCCGTGCCGATCCGCTTGAGGCTTTCCCCTTTGCGGCCGATGAGGATGCCCTTCTGGGAGTCGCGCTCGACATGGATGGTGGCCTCGATGCGGATGAGGTCGGGCCGGTCCTCCTTGAAGGCCTCGATGGTGACCGCCGTTGAATAGGGGACCTCCTGCCGCATCTGGTGAAAGACCTGCTCCCGGATCATCTCCCCGGCGATGATCCGCTCGGGCTGGTCGGTCATGGTGTCCGGCGGGTAATACTGCGGCCCCTCGGGCAGCCGGGCCACGATCTCTTCGAGCAGAGCGGCCACGTTTTCGCCGGTCAGGGCCGAGATGGGGATGAGCACGGCCGAGGGGAGTTCCCGGCTGAGTTCTTCCAGCCAGGGCAAGAGGTCCGGTTTGGGGATGGTGTCGATCTTGTTCAGCCCCAGGATGACCGGCCTGTCCAGACCGCGCAGGGCGCCCAGGGCGAGTTCCTGGTCCGGGTTTTGCCGGCCCGGCTCGACCAGGAAAAGAACCACATCCGCGTCGGACAGGCTGGACAGAGCGATCTGGAGCAGTTTTTGGTTGAGCAGGCTTTGGGCCTGGTGGATGCCGGGCGTGTCATGGAAGATGACCTGGGCCTCGGGCAGGGTCAGGACGCCCAGGATGCGGTGGCGGGTGGTCTGGGGTTTGGGAGAGGTGATGGCCACTTTCTGGCCCAGGAGGCGGTTGAGCAGCGTGGATTTGCCCACGTTGGGCGCGCCCACGATGGAGACCAGCCCGGAGCGGTGGCCGCTTGGCGTTTCCATGGCGGGCGCATTGGCCGGGCCGTGGTTTTCAGGCGGCATAGACATCGTATTCCTCCCCCTGCCAACGAAATCGGGCCCGGGAAAGTTCAGGGTCGGTTTCGAGGCGTAGGTCTTCCAGGCGGAAGGTTCGGCCGAGCCGGACCAGGTTTTCCCTGCCGGCGCCCACGGCCTCGGATCGATCGGCCGGCGCGACCTGGATGACGGCCTCTTTCTTTTTCGCGGGCGGTTTGAGCCGCAAGGCCCGGCTCAAGGCCCGGGCATAGACGGTTGACCGGACCAAATGGCCCAGGGCCGGGTGGTGGGGACCGGCCCGCAGCCCATCCAGCAGCTCGGGGCTATGCTGAAGCCCCACGCGGGTGACGCGCACCCCGGATCGGGTCAGCCGGCGGTGCAGAAAAGCCAAGCGGCCCACGGCCCGGTCCAGGGTCCAGGGCCGGTACGCGCCGTCCAAAAAGAGCCGGTCCAGGCCGGTGTCTCGGATGACCAGGGCCGGGTAGAGACGCGCCTCGTCCGGGCGAATGGCCAGGGCCGCCCGAAGCGTTGCCCGCAGGCTTTGCAGGTCCTCGCCGGGCAAACCGGGCAGGAGTTGCAGCCCCAGCCGCATCCCGGCCGCCTGGACCCTTTCGGCCGCGGCCGCGACCTGGGCCGCGTCGTGCCCCCGGCCGATCCGCGCCAGCACCGCGTCATCCAGCGACGGCGCGCCGATCTCCACGATGGTCACGCCCCACCCTTTTAAAAAGGCGACCTCGTCCGCTTCCAGGGCGTCGGGCCGGGTGGAAAGCCGAATGCCTTGCACCCGCCCGTCGGCCAGAAAGGGTTGCACCGCCTCCAAAAAATCCCGCTGCCTCTGCCGGGGAAGCGCGGTGAAGGTGCCCCCGTAAAAGGCGGCCTCGACCCGCGCGCCGGGCTTCCGCCTGGGCGAGGCCAGGCCGGCTTCGATACGCGGGGTCACGTCCTCGGGCCGCAGTCGCCCCGCCCCGCCGCCGGAGCGGCGCTGGTCGCAGTACAGGCAGCGGTGCGGGCACCCCGCGTGCGTCAGGAAAAAAGGAATGATGAACGGTCCCATGGGCAGGTTCACCCTTGTTCGAGCTTTTTGAGCGCGGCCCGGGCCGCGTTCCGTTCGGCCGCCTTTTTGCTGCGCCCCCGGCCCACGGCCAGGTCGATGGAACCCAGGGCCAGGGTGACCTCGAAGGTCCGGTCGTGGTCCGGCCCCTCGGCTCCGGTCAGGCGATAGTCCGGCGTCTGGTTGAAATCCGCCTGGGTCAGCTCCTGAAGCCGGGTCTTGTAGTCCTGGAACAGGCCCTCCTCGGCGCTCTGAAGGATCAGGTCCGCGAACAGGCGCTCGACCACGGCCGCCGCTGCCGCGTAGCCGCCGTCCAGATAGACCGAGGCCAGCACGGCCTCCAGCGCGTCGGCCAGGATGGAGGGCTTGTCCCGCCCGCCGCCGGTCTCCTCGCCCCGCCCCAACACCAGGTGCTCGGCCAAACCCAACTCCCGGGCCAGCTCGGCCAACCGGCCCTCGTTGACCAGACCGGCGCGCATGCGGGTCAAGTCCCCCTCCCGGTGCTCGGGGTGGGCCCGGTAGAGCAGGGTGCTGACCGCCAGGGACAGGACCGCGTCGCCCAGGAATTCGAGCCGCTGGTTGTCCGCGGCCTCGTCCTCGCCCGGGTTCTCGTGCATAAACGACCGGTGGGTCAGGGCCGTGCGCAGCAGGGCCGGGTCCTGAAAGCGGTAGCCCAGCCGCTCTTCCAACTCGGCCGGCGGGGAAAAGTCTTGCATTAAAAGCACCTAGCGCATGTAATTTCTTGAGGGAAGCATAATCAGCCGCCGGGGCGAAGTCAAGCCCGCCCGCTACAGGGCGCCAGAACTTCGGGTAGTGGGTCAATTTGAGCATGATGTAGGCGTTGTCCTCCATTTGGAGGGAAACTGCGGTGCGCCAGCGTCTCGATCGCTTTCCTTGAAAAATTCCTCTATCAATGGTCGTCGGTCTTTTTCTCTATCCTCTAAGCCCCTCTCGTCATTCCCGCGAAAGCGGGAATCCAGACGTGAAGCCTCCCGGCTTAATTTTAATACGCAAACACCATTCGATCGCCGCTGGCTTCATTTCCAAACGGTTCGGATTCCCAGGTGGGCAAGACTGGATTCCCGCCTGCGCGGGAATGACGCTTCAATCCTGTGAGAAGAGAAACATGCCACTTCGGCTAAAGCGAGGGGACCGGAAATCGCGGAAAAACTGCCTAAACCCACCTCTTCGCCCTACAGCGGCCACGCCCCAAGAGGATATGAAAATTTCCAAACTGACCCGCTACCTAACTTCGCCTCCCTGTGTTGCTCCCCGCTTCGGCTCGTCTCAGTCTGCTTTGTTCTGACGCCCTGTAGGGCATTGCAGTATAAATTGTGACCAAACGCAAGCGTTGCCGCGCATTGACACCACCCCCCGGCCCGGCGTATGCTCACCCGCAACCCCATGAAAGAAGCCGAGCGCGTGAACGCCCTGGAACTCGACCCCGTTCTGAACCGCCTGCCCCAGCATTTGAGCTCGGTCCATTTGATCGGCGTCTGCGGCACGGCCATGGGCGCCCTGGCCGGCATGCTCAAACAGCGCGGCCTGATTGTCACCGGATCGGACGCCAACGTCTATCCGCCCATGTCCGACTTCCTGGCCGACCTGGGCGTGCCGGTCCGAGAGGGGTACGCCGCCGAAAACCTGGCCCACGACCCGGACCTGGTGGTCGTGGGCAACGTGGTCACGCGGGCCAACCCCGAGGCCGCGGCCCTGGCCGAACGCCGCCTGCCGTACCTCTCCCTGCCCCAAACGCTCTACCACCTCTTCCTGAAAGATAAAAACCCCCTGGTCGTCTCCGGCACCCACGGCAAAACCACCACCTCCGCCCTGGCCGCCTGGCTGCTCCACGCCGCCGGCAACGACCCGGGCTTCCTCGTGGGCGGCATCCTCAAGAATTTTAATAGCAACCACCGCCTGGGGCGCGGCGACTGGTTCGTGGTCGAAGGCGACGAGTACGACACCGCCTTTTTCGACAAGGGCCCCAAGTTCCTCCACTACGCCCCGCAGATCGCCGTGCTGACCAGCATCGAGTTCGACCACGCCGACATCTTCGCCGACCTGGACCATATCCGGCAGGCCTTCCGGGGCCTGGTGAGCCTGGTGCCCGAGTCCGGCCTGCTGGTGGCCTGCGGCGATGACCCGGAAGTGCGCGCCCTGGCGGACCAGGCCCGCTGCCCGGTCCGCTGGTACGGACTTAGGGAGGGGAACGACTGGCGAGCCGTGGACCTCGAACCCCAAGGCCGCCGGACCCGCTTCCGGCTGCTCCGGCCCGGAAAATCGCCTCTGGCCCTGACCGCGCCGCTCCCCGGAGCCCACAACGTGGCCGACACCCTGGCCGTGCTGGCCGCCTTGGACCCCATCGGGCTTCAGGCCGAGGCCCTGGCCGAGCCGCTGACCCGCTTCGAAGGCATCAAGCGCCGCCAGGAGGTGCGCGGCGTTCAGGCCGGGGTGACCGTGCTGGACGACTTCGCCCACCACCCCACGGCCGTGCGCGAAACCCTGGCCGCCATTCGCGGGGCCTACCCGGACCAGCGGCTGGTGGCCGTGTTCGAACCCCGCACCAACACCAGCCGCCGCAGCATTTTTCAATCCGACTACGCCGCCGCCTTTGATCCGGCCGACGTCATCCTCATCCGCGAAGCCCCGGGCTTGGAAAAAATCGACCCCAGCGAACGCTTCTCCTCGGTCAAATTGGTCCAAGACCTCACCGCCCGTAGCCTCAGCGCCTTGTATTTCCCGGACACGGAAACCCTCCTGGCCGACCTCACCGCCAGACTCGAACCCGGCGACGTGGTGCTGGTCATGTCCAACGGCGGCTTCGACGGCCTCCACGACCGCCTGCTCACCGCCCTGTCCCAAAGGGAAAAGGAATAAAGGAGAGGGGGAGAGGATTAAGGGCAAGACAGGGGGAACCCTTTTTGGCTCGCGAGACCGAGGCCAAACACAGGATGCCGAGACGAAATCGCGGAGGGCGAGGACCGAAACCGGAGGAATAGCAATCCTATTCCGAGGACTTCGGGCCGATGACCGACAAAGAGTGCGGCCGGAAGCCGAAGTTTGGCCCGGTCTCGAAAAAGGGTTCCCCCTGACCCCCTCCCAAAAACTTGCACAATGCTTCTTGGATCGCGCTTCGCTCGATCCAAGAAGCCCGATTTTTTGAACCCCCATAGGCCCCAAGCCGTCATTCCCGTGACGTCGCCCGTGTGCATGGCGAAATACATCGCACACATGGCCGAAGAAAAAATTTTCGCGTTCTTCGCGCCATTTGTGGTTTAATAAAACCTAAATCAAAAACCAACAAATCCGGCTGGCCTGAACAGACAGGAGAAAAAAATGGATAAATCCAGCAAAAAGAAACCTGACTACGGGGCCTGGGTTCCAAAGAGATTCATCTACATTCCATTCGCCATCAGCCTGCTGTTTTTTGCCGCATCGCTTTTATTCTATCCCTTGGCCATTATTGCCGTGATTGTTTTGATCATCTCGATTTACCTTTTTTATGCCAGATACCTTTTTTACTCGACAAGGAAAAACATACAAGACCGCATTCAAGACATGGTTCTCGATCACTTGGATTGGAACGGCCAAGGCAAGGCCCTGGACATCGGCTGCGGTAACGGCCCGGTGGCCATCAAACTGGCCCTTGCATACCCCGAAGCCCAGGTCACGGGCATCGATTATTGGGGCAAAATGTGGGAGAACTCGCAGCGCGTCTGCGAGGAAAACGCAAAGATCGAAGGGGTTGCCGAGCGCGTGCGTTTTCAAAAAGCGAGCGCTTCGGCCCTGCCTTTTCCGGACGATTTCTTCGACGCGGCGGTGAGCAACCTGGTATTCCACAACGTCCAGGACACCCGCGACAAACGGGAAGTGGTCCGCGAGGCCTTGCGCGTGGTCAGGAAAGGCGGCCGGTTCTCTTTTCAGGACCTGTTTCAGTTCAAGGCCGCTTATGGCGACATCGACGATCTGCTTTCGGCCGTCAAAAGTTGGGGCGTGTCTAAGGTCGAGTTTGTCAACACCAAAGATGCGCCCTTCATTCCCAAGGCCTTGAGATTGCCGTTCATGACCGGCAGCATGGGCATTCTCCACGGCGAAAAATGAACGGATGCACAGGGAAGAATCATCGGAGCGGGTTTTATAGCCGCCCGCGCACCTGATAAAATACCCCATGAAAATCATTCTGGTGAAAACCAGAATCCAGGCATAACACTTCCTCACGCCGCACAAGAACCAAGCCCCAAGCCTCTTGTATCCCGTGAAAAATTCGCCTTGGATTTTATATCCCAAGCATGATATATTTATTCCGAATAATTCTCTAAAACCAAGTAAACAGGGTGGCTCGGACAACGTTTGGGCGGCAAAGCCGCAAGAGGCTTAAGCAGGCAAGCTCGATGATTTTTGTTAAAGTGACATAGAAAGAAATGAAACTTCAGACTTACTCGATACCCGAATTTACAGACGCCTCTTGTCCGCCTGCTGCGGACCCGGACGTTGTCCGGGCCACCCGCCGTTGTCCAGGCCCCCCTATGACCCGTCTTGCTCTTGGAGAATATACATGGATAAATCAACGGCAATAAAGATTGGATACTGGGGTATCCCTAAAGGGGATAATACGATTAAAGAACTTGTTGGAATCGAAGATTTCAAAGAAGAAGTTTCACAGAATTATGTCTCCATAGTCCGCGGTAGGCCTGAAGGATTAGGTGCAGGTTTTTATGAATTGATTATAGAATTTATTTCAACGATTTCAATACATGATATGTTAAATCTAATAGCATGCGGTATTGCATATGACTTGATAAAATCTGGAACTAACGAATTCGTATTGAGACCATTCCTTAACGCTTTTCATAGGCTAAAATCAAGGAACATTGAATACGATGTTGATATTTCTGAATTGAAATTTATTTTCCAGGATTACGAAATGACAGTTAGCAAAATATGTAATGATTCAATCTATGACTGCCTAGGGGAAATTTTTAAATGTCTTGCAGAAAATTATGAGTCCTTAAAAACCAGGAAGGGGGAATTTCCTTCTTTCATACAAATCCCAGTATTTGAGGACCCTAACCAAGAATTTTCTCGCTTTCGAGTGCTTCTTGATGTCGATGAACCTATTCAGGACGTCGACAACTCAGGCTATTTCGGCTATTGGGGAATTCGGTATGATTTTGAAGGGGCATCCCGTGTTTTCGATGTCCAAAGGAAGCTCATCATTGATGAACATTTCTTGACGGCTGAAGAATATAGCATGGAATGGCAAAAGGCATATGCAAGCGGAAACATATCTTAATTTTATGATACACGGGTGGTCTCTAAAGATTATGTGAGCCACTCACCTGCTCATAAAGAGATAGAAAGGTAATATAATGCCTCACGTGGTAGTCTCAGTATTTGAGTTAGAAAATGGTCGCGGTCTTTTCTCCCCGAAATTTGATATCACATATATCGAGAAAGATTCAGGGATTCGATGGATAATCAATTGCGGGGGGACAAGAGCCTATTTTGTAAGAGTACGTTATGATATAGATTCAGACTGGCAAAATGAAGGTGCGGATAGTCATTTTATGGTCAATAGAATTATCACGTCCTTATTCTTAAGTGGATTCGGCTTATTTCAAGCTAAACCTAAGGGAAGACTCATATTTGAAGATCTTGATTTTGAAGAATTTAAATTTAGTTCTGCTTTGGACTTACGGAATTTTGATGAAGAACCAGATGAAGACAAAATAGCAAGTTTGTCAGATTGGTATGGATTTATATGCTCTAATACGCTATTCCGAAGAGCTGCTGATGATGCTTACTATGCTCTGATTAACCCGGTTGAAAATGTGTTCCATATATATCGGGGGATGGAATGGCTACTGAAGGCCGCAAACATAAAGTGGCAAGATCTCGCGGCTGATATAGGAGTTTCTGCAAGAAAGATGAGGGAATTTAAGCGAATGGCAAATGATGAGCTTGGTCAACGCCATGGTATAATAAGCGGTCGAAAAGCAAGAGCTAATTTAAGAGAAGATAGTACGTTAGTAGCTGACTTTATCTATGGACTTTGTAAGGTAAGGAAAAGAGTGGATAGGGATTATGTTGTTCCTTCGCCGGAGGATGTTGCCAAGATTATGATGGCTGCTCTACCTTTAGACCCGTATCTCTAATACATATAGGCGGATGGCGGGGTGGCCCGGACAACGTCCGGGCGGCGAAGCCGTAAGAGGCGCGAACTTTGGCGTCCAATCGCTGGTTTGGCATTATGCGGCGGGGCATGGTAAGATTGGACAGGAAAGTCGCCGGCCCGTCGCTCAGGGCATGGGCCAGGTATTTGGAGGTAAGCCAATATGACCCGAGTTCAACAGCTTGAACAAGAGATCAAGGAACTCACCCGGAGTGAGCTGGCCGCCTTTCGAAAGTGGTTTCAAGAATACGACGCTGCCGAGTGGGACAGGCAAATCGAGGAGGACGCGCTATCGGGCCAGTTCGATCGGCTCGCGGAAAAAGCCCTTTCCGATCATAAGGCGGGAAGGACCAAGGAGCTTTGAATCATTTTGCCTCCCCTGATTTCTGGATGTGCTATGACCGGCTGCCCAAGCGCATTCAGAGATTAGCCGATGCGAGCTTTGAACTGCTCAAGGCCGATCCCTCTCACCCGTCGCTGCATTTCAAGAAGGTCGGGAAATATCGGGTGGCCCGCGTAGGTCTCCATTACCGAGCGCTGGCCGTTGAAGTGCCGGAAGGGCTGCTTTGGTTTTGGATCGGAAGCCACTCCGAATATGACAGGCTGTTAGGCTAACAACTACCTCAATCTAAGAAATTTTTCACCACGAAATACACGAAAATTACGAAAATTGTTTGCATTCATTTTGTGTATTTCGTGGTTACCCCTCTTTCGCACTACGCACCACGCACTTTCGCACTCCACGTTTACGTGGATTCTTTCACCGCTTTGAACGCCTTTTCGGTGATGGCCAGGGTTTCCTCGACGTCGGCGTCGGTGTGGGCGGCGGAGACGAACCAGTTGTGGTAGGGGTGGAAAAAGGCGCCTTCCTGGTAGGCGGCGGCGCAGAAGGTCTTGGCCTTGTTGAATTCCGGGTCGTCGCTAAAGGTCATGAAGGGAATGGTCACCGGGCCGGTGTAGGAGATGCTTAGCCCCAAGGCCTTGGCCTGGGCCCCCATGCCGTCTTTGAGCTTTTGCCCGGCGTGGAAGGTTTTTTCCAGGGCGCTGGTGCGTTCCATTTCGTCCAGCGTGGCCAGGGATGCAGCCAGGGCCACGCCGCCGGAGAAGAACGAGCCGGTGAAGAAGACGCCGGCGGCCGCGTCCTTGAGTTGGCTCACGCCGCAGCAGGCCGAGATGGGGTAGCCGTTGCCCATGGCTTTGGAAAAGCACGACAGGTGGGGCCTCAGGCCGATGTACTCGCCGGAGCCGGCCATGTGCAGGCGGAAGCCGGCCCGGACGTCGTCGATGATGAGCAGCGGGCCGTCCAGGCTGGTGCCCGCTTGGAGGGCCTCAAGAAAGGCCGGGGTGGGCATTTCCTGGTCGTGGGCGAATTCGTGCTTGAACGGGGTGACGATGACCGCGGCCACCTGGCCCTGGTGCTGGTCCAGCAGGGCGGTGAGGGTCTGGGCGTCGTTGTAGTCGAAGGTCAGCACGTCGGCCCGTTCGTCGCTGGTGATGCCGCTGGTGTTGGGCGTGCACCAGGAGCCGATACCGTGGTAGGAGGCGGCGCCCATGACGATCTTGGACCGGCCGGTGAAGGCCCGGGCCACGCGCACGGCGTGGTTGCAGGCGTCCGAACCGTTCTTGCCGAAGGTGACCCAGTCGGCTCCGGCGATGAGTCCGACCATGCGTTCGGCCAGGTCCACCCAAACCGGGCCGGGCAGGTTGAAGCAGTCGCCCAGGGCCGCCTGCTCCCGCGCGGCCTCCTCGACCGCCGGATGGTTATACCCCAGGATCATGGGCCCGTAGGCGCACATGTAGTCGATGTACTCGTTGCCGTCCACGTCCCAGAAGCGGCAGCCGCTGGCCCGTTCGATGAAGCAGGGGCTTTGGTCGCGGACGAGCATGGCCGGGTTCTGGTGGGCGGGCATGCCGCCGGGCACCACGGCGCGGGCGCGCTTCAGGAGTTCCTGGGATCGGGTGAAGGTGCGCATGGGGGCCTCCTTTGATTTTGGGCGGGGGTTCGAGGATGCGAAGCCGGCCAAAAAGCAGCCGTCAAGCGGCCGAGAGCCGGCCATCGCTCATTCATCATTCGGTTATCGTGAACTTGCCATTTGGCTATCGATGATCGATCATTGTTTGCCATTTTAACACCATCTGTTGCCAGGGCGAAGCGGAATTTCCAGCCTAGCCGAACCGGCGGCGCGGTTGACTTCAAGGGCCGGTTCCGATATACTTTTAGGTTAGCGACTTTAGCGGACAAATGCTCATAACTCATCGAAATAACGTCTATTTTTTTCACGTATAGCGAAGCGGAAAGGAGCGCGGGCCATGGCGAATGACTATGGACTGAAGGACAAGGTGGCCATTGTCACGGGCGGGGGTCGCGGCATCGGCCGGGCCATTGCCCTGGGGCTGGCTGGCCGCGGGGCCAAGGTAGTCGTATGTGCGCGATCTCAGGACCAAATTCTCCAAGTGGCCGACGAAATCCAGGTCGTCGGGGGCCAGGCGCTGGCCATCCAGACCGACCTGACCGCGGGCGATCAGATCGAGCGGCTGGTCGAGGAGACGGTCCAGGCCTACGGCCGGATCGACATCCTGGTGAACAACGCCGCGCGGAGTTTTCTTAGGAGTCTCATGGACTTACGCGAGGACGGCTGGGACAAGATTTTCGACACCAACTGCAAGGGCACCTTTCTGCTCAGCCGGGCCGTGGCCCGCCGGATGATGGACCAGGGCGGCGGCCGGATCGTCAACATCACCACGGTCGGCGCGGTGCGGGGCGGCGCGGGCATGGGCGCCTACCACGCCAGCAAGGCCGCGGTGAACATGCTGACCATGTGCATGGCCGTGGAGTGGGCCGCGCACAACATCAACGTCAACGCCGTGGGCCCGGGCATGACAAAAACCGCTTTCAGTCAGCCTATTTGGGCCAACCCCGAGGTTGAAAAGCGGATGGCCGCGCGCATTCCCAAGGGGCGCTTGGCCGAGCCTGAGGAGATCGTGGGCGCGGTCCTGTTCCTGTGCTCGCCGGACGCCAGCTTCATCACCGGCCAGACCATCTATGTGGACGGCGGGTCCCTGGCCAACGCCTGAGCCTTTTTGGTATCTATCTGTTTTTATGGAAAATACGGATAAAATGTTCGCGCCCTTTCATGACGTTATAAACAACGTGGCCGGGACGATCACGGCCTTTGCCGAGGCCCGGCAGCGCCCGGTGATCGGGGTGATGCCGGCCTATTTCCCCATGGAGCTGATCGAGGCGGCCGGGGGGTATCCGGTGCAGCTTTGGGGCAACAACCTGCCGCTCGGACGCTCGGACGCCTTTCTTCAATCCTTCTGCTGCTCGGTGGGCCGGGCCGTGCTGGAACTGGAACTCCTTGGCGGCGCAAGTATGGTGAAAGCTTACGCTTTTACCTCCATCTGCGATACGCTCATCAACCTTCGGGAGCTATACCGGCGGCTGTTTTCCAAGCCAACCATCGAGCTGTCCATCCCCATTACCCGGACCAACGAAGCCCGGCGGATCTATCTCAAGAGCGTGCTCGAAAGCGTCATGCACGGCCTAGAGGAGGTCACGGGCGCGTCAATCACGCCCGAGCGGCTGGCCGAGGCCAGCGCGCTCCACGGACGCACCCGGGCCTTGCAACGGGACCTGTATGGCCTGCGCCGGAAGCGGCCGGGGTTGATCTCCAATTATGATTTCTACGCCGCGATCAAGGCCGGTTTTTTTCTGCCAAGAGACGAATATAATCAGCGACTTGAGCACCTGCTCGCCGAACTCGAAAATCTGGAGAAACCATCCCAAAAGCGAGTGAAGGTTGTACTGTCGGGCATGGTTTTTGACCCGATCGCGGCCTACCGCGTCTTCGACGAACTGGGCCTTTCGATCGTGGACGATGACTTCGCCAACGGCTGGCGCACCGTGGCCAAGGGGCCGCTGGCCACGGACGATCTCGTGCGGGGCGTCACGGATTTCCTTTTTAATCCAGCCCCTTGCTGCTGTCTGTACAACCCCGACAACGACCGCCACGCCTACCTGGTGGACAAGGCCCAGCGCGCCGGCGCGGACGGGGTGCTCTTTTGGTACACCAAGTTCTGCGAGCCGGACGCCTTTGACCGCCCGCAGCTTATCGAGCGGCTGCGCCAAGAGGGCCTCCCGGCCGGCGTCATCGAGATCGAGCTGTCCATGACCCAGTTTGACGCCCTGCGCACGCGGTTGGACGCGTTTCGAGAAATGATCGAGGGGTAATGCAAAACCACGGCTTTCAGTCGATCTCTTTGTCGGGCTTCGGCTCGAAGTCCTCGAAATATATATTATATTCCTGCGGGTTCGATCCTCGCCCTCCGCGATCTCGACACGAAATCCTGTGTTTTGCAGAGGTGTCAACATCATGACTGATTTTCAGGCCGCGGCCAAGATGCGGGAGATCATGGGCCGCTACTATTTCGAGGCCAAGACGACCCAGGAAAAGCCCATCGCCTGGGTGACCAGCGGCGCGCCCGTGGAATTCCTGTACGCCATGGACGTTTTGCCAATATATCCGGAGAATTACAGCGCCATGTGCGGCGCGTCCAAGGTCTCGCTGGAACTCATCGAAGCGGCCGAGGCCGCCGGATTTTCCTCGGACATCTGCTCCTACGCCCGGACCGATTTCGGCGCGGACATGACCCAGGGCGGTCCGGTCAAGGGGCTACCGGCGCCAAAATTTCTCTTATGTTCCACCAACATCTGCAAGACGGTCATCAAGTGGTACGAGGTCGTGGCCCGCAAGTATGACGTGCCGCTGTTCATCGTGGACACGCCCTTTTTGCACGACGGGCTGACCCGGGAACTGGTCGACTATGCTTCCATGCAATTCAAGGACTTGGAGCGTTTCTTGGCCGAGTTCTTGGGCCGGCCTTTCGACCAGGACCGGTTCCTGGAGGTGCTCCAGGAATCGTACAAGGCCTCGAATACATGGAAAAAAATCCTCGAACTGGGCAAGATCCGGCCCTCGCCCTTCAACAGCCAGGACACCTTCATCCACCTGGCCCCGATCGTGACCCTGCGCGGCACGCCCGAATGCACGGCCTATTACGAGCTGCTGCACCAGGAGATCGCCGAACGGGCCGCCCAAGGCATCGGTTCGATCCCGGTGGAAAAGTACCGGGCCTTGTGGGACAACCTGCCCATCTGGTTCAAGCTGCGGCGCTTGAGCGGATTTTTCGAGGAGCACCAATGCGCCCTGGTTGTGGCCACTTATACGAACAGTTGGGGCGGATTGGGTGACGATTACGATCCAAGCCGGCCTTATGAGGGTCTGGCCCGTGCCTATCTCAGCCCTTACATCAACGCCGGATTCGAACACCGGATCAACTACCTGGCCGAGCTGGTCGAGGACTACAGCCTGACCGGCTTCGTCCTGCACTCGGACCGCTCCTGCAAACCCTACTCGGTGGGCATGTACCGCATGCAGGAGGAGGTCAGCCGGCTGACCGGCCGGCCCGGCGTGACCATCGAAGGCGACATGTGCGACCCTCGGGCCTACAGCGACGCCCAGGTCGAAACGCGGCTCGAAGCCCTGTTCGAGGCCATGGAACCGCTGGCATGAACTGGTACGCCGGCATCGACGTGGGGTCCTTGACCGCCGACGCGGTCGTGATCGACGATGAAGCGCGCATCGTTGGATTCTCCATTATCCCGACAAGTTACGACTCCAGGGCCGCTGGCAGCGAAGCCTATCGGCAGGCCCTGGAACAGGCCGGGGTCATCGAAGATCAAGTTCGGGCCGTGGTCTCGACCGGGTATTCCCGGGCGCGGGTGCAGGAGGCCGGGTCGGCCCGGACCGAGATTTCCTGTCACGCCCGGGGCGCGTTCCACCAGTTCCCGGACGTGGCCACCATCATCGACATCGGCGGTCAGGATTCCAAGGCCATCCGGGTCGGGCCGGGCGGCCGGGTCCTGGATTTCGCCATGAACGACAAGTGCGCGGCCGGAACCGGGCGGTTTTTAGAGGTCATGGCCGGGGCCCTGGGCGTGTCCCTGGCCGACATGGCCGACCTAGCCCGGGCCGCGACAATAAATATAGCCATATCTTCCACTTGCACGGTCTTCGCCGAAAGCGAGGTGGTCAGCCTGATCAGCCAGGGCCGGGCGCAGGCCGACATCGCCTCGGCCATCTGCCGGGCCATCGCCCAGCGCACCGCCGGCTTAGCCGCCCGGGTGGGGATCGACGATCGCGTGGTCATGACCGGCGGGGTGGCCAAGAACCGGGCCGTGGTTGACATGCTGGCCGAAAAGCTTGGTCGCGACATCTCGGTGCCTGAAGAACCCCAGATCGCCGGCGCCCTGGGCGCGGCTCTGGTCGCTCGGGAAAGCAGCATCTTTTAACGAGACACACTTTGAAGGATTAACCGTGCCCAAACAAAAAATAGATACAATTCTAGCGACTTATGATGGAGTCTTGAACGATTACACCTTCACCTCCGAAGCCCTGAAACGAATCCAAGCCGCCGCGCCCGAGGCCAACATCGAAGTGCTCAAATCCACGGATGAGTGGCCCGAGCGCAAAGACGAACTGGGCCCGCGCGTGGGGGTCATCTTCGGCCTGCGCCCGGCCCGGTGGTTTCAGGACATGCCCAACCTCAAGTGGGCCCAACAGACCGGGGCCGGGGCCAACTGGCTGCTGGACATGCCCGAGGTGGCGGCCAGCGACATGATCCTGACCAACGCCTCGGGCGTTCACGCCATCCCCATCGCCGAGCACATCCTGGCCCTCATGTTCGCCCTGACCCGGGTGCTGCACCTCAACATGCGGTCCCAGGTGGAGCGCCGATGGGTGCGGCGCGGCCGGGTGCAGGAACTGGACGGCGCCACGTTGGGGCTGATCGGCGTGGGCGCCATCGGCGAAAAGACCGCGGAAAAGGCCAAGGGCCTGAACATGCAAGTGCTTGGACTCAGGAGAAATCCAGAGCGCGGGTCGCCTTTCGTGGACCGGATGTACGGCCCGGACGGGCTGCACGACCTCCTGGCCGCTGCCGACTGGGTGGCCGTGACCGCGGCGCTGACCGCCGAGACCCAGGGCATGATCGGTCCGGCCGAATTCGAGGCCATGAAAAAGACCGCCTTTATCGTCAACATCGGCCGGGGCCCGATCATCCAGGAAAAGGCCCTGATCCGCGCCCTGGAGGAAGGTCAGATCGCCGGGGCGGGGTTGGACGTGTTCGAGGAGGAGCCGCTGCCCGAGACCTCTCCGCTGTGGGACATGAAAAACGTCATCATCACCCCGCATTTCGCCGGCGTGACGCCCAACTATATGAAACGACTGCTGAATATCTTCACAGAGAACTTGAGGCGCTACCAGGCCAGCGAGCCGCTCATCAACGTGGTGGACAAGAAGCTGGGCTATTGAGAAGGCTCGGCCGCTTTGAACCTAACGAGCCGGTTTTGCTTGGCAAGCCGGCCGCTTTGTTTCATAATATAAGGCAAAGCCGGCCGAAACGGCCGGCCGCGAGGGACCTGAGATGGATAACGCCTTTTTGTCGCAGACGCTGTATTTCGAAAAGGGCGGACCGGCGTGCACCGAGGCGCTCATGGAACACGCCGCTCGCCGGGCCAAAGAGCTTGGAATTAAAAAGGTTCTCATGGCCTCGAACACGGGTCGCACGGCCCGGGCGGCGCTCCAGCATTTCGATCCCAAGACCTTCGAGTTGATCATCGTCACCCAGGTGGCGGGCTTTACCGAACCCAACGAGTCCAAGATGTCGGAGGAACTTTGGTCCGAATTCGAAGGGTTGGGGTTCAGGATCGTGCGCGCGGCCCATGCCTTTGGCGGGGTCGGGCGCGGCGTTCGCAACAAGCTGAAGACCTTTCAGGTGGACGAGGTCATGGCCTTCACCCTGCGCATGCTCAGCCAGGGGGTTAAAGTCGGCATTGAAATCAGCTACATGGCGGCGGACCGGGGTTTTGTCCGGAGCGACGAGGACGTCATGACCATCGCCGGAACGGGCGGCGGGGCGGATACGGCCATGATCGTGCGGCCGGCCAACTCCCACCGGGCCTTGGACCTTAGGGTCCGGGAAATCGTGGCCAAGCCCTGGTCTCCGGTCTGAGAAAGTTAAAGACAATCAGATGGAAACACCTGCAAGAACAATAGCTTGTACAGCCGGGCGGGCTTTGGTTCTGCTCGTTTCCCTGGGCTTGGGCCTGATCGGCTGCATGGGCGGCGACCCGATCCTGGTCAGCCGGCACCAAGGCGCGGCCGTGGCGCTCAAGGCCTACTGCCAGGAGCACCAGCTCCAGTCCGCAGTGGTCCGGGACGCGGATCTGGCCTTTCAGACCGGACGCGCCGCGCTGGAAAAGGATGATGCAACCACGGCCGCCCGGAAGTTCGAATTGGCCGTTTTGGGGTATCGTCTGGCCATTGCCCAGCGCGACCATGACCTGAGCCTGGAACGGATCGAGAAGGCCGAGGTGTCGCTCAAGAAAGCGGAGCAGGACTTGGAAAACTATAGTAACATACTAAAAAAATTAAAAATTCCCGTTTTTGAATCGAACCTCTGATAAAGAGATGGATAGCCGCGTGATCCCTCATCGCATGAAAATAGTTATTCTGGCCCTGGTTCTCGTCCTGGTTCCGCTTTGCGGACGGGCGGCCGAGAATTCGGCTAACGGGCTGAAATTTTTGGACGATCTCAAAGCGCGTCTGGAACAGGCCTATGCCGCGCTGCCCCAAGACGGCGGGCAGACGCCGGTTGCGTATCGGGCCGAGGCCCTGGCCCGCATCGAGGCGGTCCGGGCCTATCTGGTCAAGGAACCGGAGGCCAAGCAGGCCAGCGACCTGATCGAAGCCTGCCGGCTGCTGACCGAGGCGGCGATCCTGCGCGTCCAGACGCGGATCAATGACCACCAGGCCCAGGAACTCGCACAGCGCCGCGAAGACGTCCTTCGGGAGACCAAGGAGACCTTTCTCAGGATCGACCAGACCTACCAGGCCATTGACCGGACCGAACGCCGCCAAATTCAACGGCTTCGTCAGGACTTGGCCAAGGTCCAGCGCAAGTCCGCCGAACTGTGGCAGGAAGCCCAGGCGCGCTTCAATGCCCTGCAAGGCACCTTGCTGCAAGTGAAAAACGAGGCCCAGCAGACCATTCTCCGCCTGGCAGATATCTCGTTCGAAAACAGCCGGACCACCCTGACCTCTGACTCGAAAATCAACCTGGCGCGCGTGGCCGGTATCTTGCTCGCCTTCCGGGACCTCAACGTGGCCGTTGAAGGGCACACCGACAATCAGGGAACCCTGGCCTACAACCAACGCCTCTCGGAAGAGCGGGCCAAGAGTGTGGTGGATTATCTGATCTCCATGGGGGTCGATCCGGCGCGTCTGTCTTACGCCGGGTACAACTTCAGCCGGCCGGTGGCCGGCAACGACACGCCGGAAGGAAGAGACAAGAACCGCCGGGTCGATCTGGTTATTCAGGAAAAACCGAAACCTTAAGCCCCGGCAGAAACAGCATAGGAGGTGGACCATGCTGATTCAAGGCTTTTCCAACTTTACCTTCGAAGCCCCGGCCTGCCACCCGGGCGTGACCGTTTATGGGGCCGGGATCACGCTCGACGTGGACGTCTCCCACCTGTTTCCCTATCTGAACGCCGTGGCCGAGCAGCCGACGTACTACGAAAAACCTCATTATATTCAATTTGCTCTGGATGGACGTCGCTGCGCTCTGTACCCGAAAGAGGTATCCATGGCGTCGTTTCGAACCCGGGACGAGGCGTTCCAGTTCATCGAGTGTCTGATCGCCTTTCTGAACGACATCGACGCCCGCACGGGGGAACTGACGCCAAATCCCAAGATGCACCAGCCGATCAAGGTGATGGACGTGTTCAAGTTGCTGCCCCGGACGAACTGCAAGGCTTGCGGTCAGGCGACCTGCCTGGCTTTTGCCGCGGCGGTGAGCAAGGGCGAGGCCGGTTTGGACCGCTGCCCGGAACTGCTGGACCCTCAAAATCCCCAGGCCGAGGAACTCCGCGCGCTGTTAGGGTAAGTAACCAGCTGAAAATAATAAAAACTCCCCTACTCGCGACCGGAACGATCTCCGGACGCTGGGGGAGTCTTTTTAGGGGAAAGGCCCGGGAGGACCCGAGCGCCGGGCCTGTTTGATTTTATTGCCAGCCGGAGCGGGCGCCCGGGCCGCCCAACGGCAGCGGACCGGCCGGCCAACGGAAGCCGAGCATCATGGCCGTGTTCACGTCCTCGGCCGAGGCGATGCCCTGTTTCACGATTTCCATGGCCTCCATGCGCGCGGCGTGCATGACCCGGTTGCCGATAAAGCCGGTGTCGCCGGGCACGTCCTTGACCCGGACCGGAGTCTTGCCCATCTTTTTGCTCAGGTCTTCGGCCAGCTTGATCACGTCTTCGGACACGTCCTGGGTCCAGATGACCTCGACCAGCTTCATGATGTTGGCCGGGCTGAACAGGTGCGTGCCGATGAAACGGTCCTTGCGGTTGGTGACCGCGGCCAGGTCGGCGATGGTGAACATCGAGGTGTTGCTGCAGAAAACAGCCTCGGGCTTGACGATCTTGTCCAGTGCGGCGAAGACCTCCAGCTTCAAGGGCTTGTTTTCGATGGCGCCGTCCGGGCCTCCGCCGATGGCCTCGATGACCAGGTCGCAATTCTTGAGGTCCTCGAGCTTGGTGGTGAACTTGAGGCGGGCCATGGCCTGGTCCACTTCTTCCTGCGTGTTCACCCCGCGTTCCACGCCCTTGCTCAAACCGAACCGGCCGTTCAGGATGGTGTTCTTGGATTTTTCGCAGATTTCATCCTTCAGGTCGCGGACGATGACCGGGAAACCGGCCAGGATGAGCGATTGCGCGATGCCGCCGCCCATGACGCCCGCGCCCAAAACGCCAATCAGTTTGATGTCTTCCAGTTTCATTTGCGCCTCCTTTCCCGTTCACGGGTATAACCACACGTTTGTGGGGTTGGTGGACAAAGGAAAATGGCCAAACACGTGGTCTCTTCCGCCTGACTGCAGGATGCCTAGCTTAGCAGAATCTTCCAAGGAAAGCAACGCGCAAGCGAGGGCCTAGCGCGGGGGGCGGACCGGTGCGAACGAGGATCGCAGCCCACGGCGTCCGGTGGTCACGAACCGCGGGTCTGAATCGTTTCCTCCAGCAGGCGGCGGTAATAGGCATAATTCTCAAAGGGAATCTCGGCCCGCATCCGGCCGTCGGCCAGGGGGATGAACCCGCCGTCGGCCAAGAGGTCCGGCACCTTCTCTTCGATCTCCCGGCGGATGGCCTCGCGCCCCAGACGCAAAACGTCGAGGTCGATGCCGCCGATCAACCGCAGTTCCCGACCGAACTCCTCCCGGATGCGCCGGTAATCCATGGCCTCGGGATTGGCCTCGCTGGCCCACAGGCAGTTGAACCCCCACTTGATCACGCTGGGAATGAGCGCGCGGGTGTTGCCGTAGGTCAGCCAAATAATGGTTTCCACCTTGTGCCGGGCCAGCACGTCCAGAATCGGCTCGTAGCTGGGCAGCACCAAATCCTCGTACATGGCCGGCGAAATCAAAGCCCGGTCGTTTCCCCCGATCGGTTCGCCGAAAATCGCCGCGTCCACCGGCGCCTCGGCCAAAACTTTCTCGGCCAGCCGGGCCGCGAATCGGCCCTGCAGGGCCATGACTTCCTTCACGAATCCCGGCTCGTCCTTGGCCAGAAACATGACCTCGTGAAAGCGTCGCCAACCATCCACGCCCAGGGTGAGAAAAAAGCCCTGGTGGATGCGAAGCATGACCACTTGGTCCGTCTTTTGGAGAAGTTGCCGTTTACCGTCCCAATTCCCAGGCATCCGCCCCGGATCCTCGGGGTCGAGGCATCGGCGGAGTTCGTCCAGATCGGCCGTTCGGTTCTGCTTGTGATCATACCTCCGCCCCGGATACAGGTTCGGCGCGATGTCCTCACGGGGGTCGTAAGTGAAAAGGCTGGCCAGCTCCCGGCGGCCCAAGCCCTGACCGCGCCAGGTCTCGATCACGTCTTCGCGGATGCCCTCGTCAAAACAAGGCACGCGATCGGGAGCGCCGTAACGCATGGTCTGGTGAAATCGCTCTCGACCGGTCATGGTCATTCCTTCCCGCAGCACTTTCGGACAAATTCTCAAGAAAAAGGACGAGCCGCCTCGCGGTCCTGTTCCAACAAGACATCCCAGATGCGGCGCGCGGCCTGCCCGTCCCACTTGGGCGGAACCTGGAAACGGCTTCGGTCCGCACCAAGCGCGCGGCCTACGGCTTCGAGAATGCCGGCCTTGCGGTTCCCGGCCAGGATATTGGCGCCCATCTGCAGCGTAATCGGCCGCTCGGTGTTCTCCCGAAGCGTAACGCAAGGCACGCCCAGGGCGGTCGTTTCCTCCTGAAGCCCCCCGCTGTCGGTCAGAACCGCGGCCGCGTCTTTCCACAGATAAAGGGACTCCCGGAAGCCCAAGGGAGAAAGGACATGGATGCGGTCGGACAATCGAACGCCGTGCAGTTCGACCATCTTGCGCGTGCGCGGATGCATGGGGAACAGGATCGGCAGCCGTTCGGCCGTTTCGTTCAAGGCCGCGGCGATTTCATGGAACGTCTCGGCCTGGTCCACGTTCGAGGGCCGGTGCAGGGTCAGAAAAAGATAGGTGCCGAGGCGCTTCTTGAGACCGGCCGTGGGAAACCGGGCTTCCTCATCCGGCTGGAGCCGTCCGAGCTGAAACATGAGGTTGTCGATCATCACGTTGCCGACAAAATGAATCTGTTCACGGGGCTGGCCTTCCCGAAGCAGATTTTCGACGCCGCTTTCCTCGGTAACGAAAAAAAGATCGGCCAGGGCGTCGGTGACGATCCGGTTGATCTCCTCGGGCATGGTCCGGTCAAAGCTGCGCAGCCCGGCCTCGACATGGGCCACGCGGATGAGGAGTTTCTTGGCCACGAGACTGCAGGCCATGGTGGAGTTCACATCGCCGACCACGAGGACCAGGTCGGGCCGATCGTCCTCACAAACCTTTTCAAAAGCGGTCATGACCCGGGCGGTCTGCACGGCGTGCGACCCGGAACCGGCGTCCAGAAAGACATCCGGCTCGGGCAGGTCCAGGTCCTGAAAAAAGGCTTGGGACATCTCGTAATCGTAGTGCTGACCGGTATGGATCAAACGGCAGACCACCCCCTCCAGCCCTAGCGCCTGACGGTGGATCGGGGCGATCTTCATAAAATTCGGTCGAGCGCCGGCCACGAGAAAAACAAGCAAAGAAGCGGCCTTTCTTCCTACTCCTCCAAACACCGGCCCAAAGGCGGTGGGGACGAGCCCGGAGCGGACATGGATCGAACACCCGGCCAGAGAGCCGGGGGCCATGAAAAAAAGCCGGACGCGGCTTTGCCGCGCCCGGCCTCACGTTGACACGCCTCGCTACCCGTCGCGGCAAGACGCCGCAATACGGGAAACCAAGATGGCGCGACCTTTTTCGGTCAGCGAGACTAATTCACCCGGGCCACGAACACGCCGTTGCGCAGGCCGGGCAGAGACCCGGACATACCGGCATGGAACGAAGTCCCGTTCGCTTCATTTCCGCCAACGTCAGTGTTCGTGCTATCCGTGCCCTGGAAAATCAAGGCGAAATAGATCCACTGGTTGTTGGCTTCGCCATTACCGCCGCAAGCGATGGCGCCGGTGACCGGATTACCTGCAGTCGCGGGGTCGTTGGGGGCTGCAAAAACCGATACGCCGTTAAACGGGTTCCGGGGCAGCTTCTCCGGCGGAACAATGGCCTCGACCTTCATGGACGGATCGGCCGCAGCGCCGTTCATCAAACGGCCCGGAGTGGCGACATAGCCGGCACCGCCGGTGGCCCAGTTGTTGGCGGCCGTACTGGCGATCCAGGCGTTGTAAATCCACCCGTCAACCACAGCATTGGGGCCGCCATAGCCGGCCAAGGAACAATAGTAGTCCAGGGCGCGCGCCGTGGAGGTCTCGTCCTGAGATTCGATGTTCTGTTCGGTCCAAAGGCTGGCAAAGGAAGCCAGTTCGGAGCAGGTCTGCCGGATCAAACCATACTTGGCGTCGATGTTGGCCCGCCAGGCCCTGGGGACGATCACGGCCAGCATGATGCCGATGATCACGACCACCAGGAGAATTTCGATGAGAGTGAAGCCTTTCTCCTTGTTCATCCGTTTCATTGACTACCTCCTCTTAAATCCTGATTATAAAAAATACTAACAAACTCTGCTTGTTTCCCAAACTCATACCACCAATTATGGCCTTACGCGCGCCAAAAAGACGCCGTTACGTAGGCCTTCCAAGGTGGTCGTAACCTGGCTGGCGTGGAAATCGGTGTTAAGCGCGGAATCCGTGCCCAGAAAAACAAAAGCATAGTATTCCCAGTCGCCGCCTGCTTCCGGAAACCAGCCGGCCCGGATCGCGCCGGCGATCACGGTCCCGGTACTGGCGTCGTTCGAAGAATTGAACACGCTGGCGCCGTTAAAGGGATTGCGGGGTTGTTTGTCCGGGGGCGCGATTCCATAAACCGAAGTCTCCGGCGCGCCTGGGACGCGGTTGGGGATAGCCACGGACCCAGCAATGTCGTTCCAGTTGGACGCGCTGGCGTCGCCGATCCAAGGTCCGTTGGCGTCGTCCGCCAAGGTGAACAGATATTCACGGATGGTGGCCGTGGTGGCCGGCTCCGCGCCTTCAATCTGGTTTTCGGCCCATTCCATGGCAAAAGATGCCAGTTCCGAGCAATTCTGCCGAACCAGCCCGTACTTCGTGTCAATGTTAGCCCGCCAAGCCCTGGGGACGATCACGGCCAACATAATGCCGATGATCACGACCACCAGGAGTATCTCAATTAAAGTGAAACCCTTACGTTTGTCCTCCCACCGCATGCACGTCCTCCTTTGCACTTTCGGGCTGGCGGGTGACGAAAATCCCCCGGCGTAGGCCGTCCGGGGTGCCTGGATCCATAAGACCATGCCATTTCCCGTCCATACCCGTGAAAATGAAATAGAACACACGTTGCTTTTGGCTCAACGTGACCTGCACTCCCGAGGCAAGATAAAGCAAGCCGGGCTTTTTGCTGGGCGCCTTGTCGTCATTGTTGACCGGGTTGAAGTACGACACCTCATTGAAGGGATTGGTCGGCGGCCGGCTGGCGGCAGGGACGAGCGCCTCCACACCGTCAAAGGCCGGGTCCCCTGTGTAAGTATTGACCAGCGGAGGGTGGGAAAAACCGGCCACTTCCGGATCCACGGACTTCATAAAGAAATCAACGATGGTGTACAGGCTGTCCTGCTTCTGCGCCTCTGTCTGCTCCTGACCCCATTTCACCACAAAACTGGCGATTTCAGAAGCATCCTGACGCACTTGACTGAACCGCGCCTCCTGACGCACGCGGACGCCACGCGGCAAAATAATGGCCAGAAGCGCCCCCATGATGGCCAGGACCAACAACAGTTCGATCAGCGTGAAGCCACCTGTCCAGCGCTGTTTCTTCACCCGTTTCTCCTCGCCCGCCATCGATTCAACATCCCTTGCACCCGTTCACTCAATGCCCAAGGACGTTCCCGCCCTGTTGCTTACGGCCGCACCCGAGCGAAAAAGATACCGTTGCGAAGACCTTCCAGCGTATCCGGCGCCTGTCCGGCGTGGTAGGTCGTCGCTGTGTTGGTGGTTATCGTGGTATTGTCCGTACCCTGGAACAAGAAGGCATAATAATGCCACTCGTTCGGCGTTGCTCCTTCCGTGATGGAACCGCAGGCAACGGCCCCGGTAATGACATTAGCACCGGTCGGGTCGTTGGTCGCGGCGAACACCGAGACGTTGTTAAAGGGATTCCGCGGAATTTTTTCCGGGGGGACGATATTTTCCACCGAGGCCTCGGGCGACAGATTCTGTCCGACCGCGGTCATATTGCGACCGGTGATCTCGATGGGGTTGGCCGTCCAACCGGTTTTATTCCAGTTGCTGGTTGCCTGATCTGCCACCCAGGCGGCGTTGTTGCCGAAAGCGTTAACGCCGGTCAAGGTTGTGAGATAAGCGTCAATCGTGGCGGAGGAGTATTCCTCGGACTGAGCCAGAAGCTGTTGCTCAGCCCATTCGTGTCCAAAGGCGGCCAATTCAGAACAGTTTTGGCGCACCAATCCATACTTGGAATCAATGTTGGCCCGCCAAGCCCTGGGTACGATGACGGCCAACATAATTCCGATGATGGTCACCACCAACAGAATTTCGATCAGTGTAAAGCCCTTTTCCAATTTCCACCGTGACATTTTGACACCCTCCTTTGTCAAAAAAACGCTTTGTGGGTTGGTAAATTTATGTTATGAATCCTGCGCATTTTTGCCAGGCTTAAATTCACGTCACCCCCTTCCGCGACAACTCACATCCGCATCCGGTTTAATCTTTTTCTCCGGATGAAATCCAAATCCTCGGTCCTCCCTACTCGGTTCGCGGCTCCTCCTTCAACAGATAGGCTCCGCCGCTCCCGCCTTCCTCCTGATCGTTGTACAACCGGGCCACAAACACGCCATAACGAATCCGCACCGGGTCGGTGTCCATGTCGCCCTTCCAATGCGATCCGCGCTTGCTGGGGGTGTCCGCGGTGTAGAGCAGATAGAAGTTCAAATATTCCTCGTCGCGGGGGTCAAGCTGGGCGGCCAGGTACAGCAGGCCGGCCTTATGGCTGGGGACCACCGTATCGTCATTGACCGGGGCAAAGTAGCTGACCTCGTTAAAGGGATTCAAGGGCATCCGCTCGGGCGTGACCTGCTGGGCCACGCCCTCATAGGCCGTGCCGCCGGTGTATTTGTCCACCAGCTTTTGACTGGTCACGCCAGCCTCGTCCGAGGGCAGAATATCCTGGTACAAGAAATCCTTGACCGTGAAACTGGTCTGCGAACTCTGCGCCCGGGCCTGTTCATGGGCCCAGGTGACAATGTAACTGGCGATTTCCGATCCGAGCTGCCGGACCTGACTGTACCGCGTTTCGGTCCGCACGCTCATGGCCCGGGGGATGACCAAGGCCATGAACGTCCCGAAGATGGTCAACACCAGGAGAAGCTCAAGCAAGGTGAAGCCGTGTCGTGGTGGCCGTCGTTTCCCCATGTTCCACCTTTCCCGCATCGGTTCTCAGTTCTGAGCCAGTCTGGCCATGAAGACGCCGTTGCGCGCCTGGGACAGGGTCAGATTGGTCAGTGTGCTCGTCGAAGTGCCCATGCCCGCGGTCCAATGGGTCGTGGTCGTGGAATCTGTCCCCAAGTAAACGAAATAGTAATTCTGATAGGTCGGATTCACGCCTTCCGAAACGCTTACCAGGGCCAGAACGCCGGGGTTGACCGTGCCGCCGCTGTTGGCCGATAGAAAGTAAGAGACACCGTTAAAGGGATTCTTGGGTTTCTTGTCCTCGGGCATGATCCCTTCGACGGTCATGGCCGGCGCCGTGCCCAAACAATTCGGTGAGGGCCCTTGGTCCCAGGCGGCGTCGCCAGTGGGCGTGACCGAGCTGGTCCAGTTGTTCGTGTTGTTCTGGGCGCCGATGTAACCGCGCAGCGAATAGACGTAATTATTCAGCCGGCAGGTGTCGCTTTCCTCCTGGGCGTCCAAATTCCGTTCCGCCCAGGTCATGCCCCATCTGCCCAGCTCGGCCGCGGTCTGGCGGACGATGTTGTATTTCGCGTCCGTCTGAGCCCGAAAGGCCCGCGGGATGATGACGGCCAGCATCACCGCGATAATGACGGTCACCAACAGAATTTCGATCAGGGTGAAGCCGCCCGATTTATCTGCCTTTCCTCGCAATGCACCTTCTCGCATACAAATCACCTTCCAGGTTTTCTAAATCCCGCCACCGGTACCCACCGCGGTGGAAAGATCGGAAACCAGGTTGTAGAGAGGCAGCAGCACACCCATCACCAGAGCCAGGGCCACGCCGGCCAGGGCGAAGAGTAGAATCGGCTCCATCAGGGCCAGGGCCAGGGCAATGCGCCGTTCCAATTCCTCGTTGTAATAATCGGCCACGTACTCCATCTGCTCGGGCAGATTACCGGACTGCTCGCCGATGGCGATCATCCGCGTGACCATGTTGGGAATGTATCGGATGCCGCGAAGCGATTCCGATAGAAAACCGCCCTCGATGATCTGCTGTCGGCTGGCCTCGAGGAAACGTTGAATAACCAAATTGTTCACTGACGCGGTGGCCAGTTCCAAGGCCCGCAGGATGTCCATGCCGGCCGAAAGCAGCATGGACAGATAGCGCATGAAAAAGGCCACGCGCAGTTGAATCAGCACGCTTTTTAGCAGCGGGAAGTTCAATTCCAAGAGGTCCACGTAATACCGCGACGTCTTGTTCCGCCTGGCCACAATGAACAGAAAGATCAGAAGGACCACGGCGATGGCGATCGCCGGGGCGTTGTTTTTCAGAAATGACGAAACGGCCATGACCACCACGGTGATGGTGGGCAGTGGGACGTTAAAGTCTTTCATCAACTGGAATAGCGGAGGAAAGACGATGGCCAGAAAAACGTAACCGGCCAAAAGCAAGGCCAACAAGATGAACGCGGGATACATCATGGCCTTGCGCACGTTCTTGACCAGATCGTCCAGCCGCTTGTAATGGCGCGCCAGGTCGAAGAAAACGGAATCGAGCGAACCCGTGTTCTCACCGATCTGCACCACGTTGGTGAAAAGCGGGGGAAAGACGCGGGGACGCTTGGCCAAGGCGTCGTGTAGGGTCTCGCCAGCCTGGATATCCTGGACGATTTCGCCGAGAATCCGCTGAAAGCGCTTGTTGTCCAGGTCCTGCCGGATCTCCTCGAGGGCGGAGATAAGCGGCACGCCGGCGCGGAACATGACCCCCATATTGTTGCTGAAATCGATCAGCTCGCGGCGCTTGACCCCGCCGAACTGCATCTCCTTCAGGGACCGGAACAGGGTGAAACCGCCGGCTTCCCGGGATTCAAGCAGATGCAGGCCCGAGGCTCGGACCAGGGAGACCAGTTCGTCCTCTGAATTGGCGAAGCGGGTGCCCCGAACCAGGGCGCCTCGGGCATCTGCAGCCAAGAAGCTGTAATCAGGCATAAACGCGTCTTCCGTTTCGCAACGCTACCCCCTCTGCGAAGACAGATGTCCCGGCTTCGCAGACAGGCTCGCTTACGTGACCCGGAACACCTCCTCCAGAGTGGTGATCCCGTCCAGAACTTTTCTCAGACCGTTATCCCGCATGGAGATCATGCCTTCCTTCTGCGCCTCCACGAAAAGCAGGTCCGAGGAGGCCTTGTCCGAGATCAAACGGCTGATATGCGGGGTGACCTCGAAAATTTCGAAAACGCCCGTCCGGCCGCTGTAGCCGGTTCCATCGCACCGCTTGCAGCCGGAGGCCTTTTTGATGGACTTGCCCGCCCCTGCCCACTCCACCAGACCGTACCGGACCAATTCTTCCTGATCCGGAACGTATTCTTCCTCGCAATGCAGACAGACGCGCCGCACCAGCCGCTGGGCCACGACCGCCCTTAGGGAAGACGGAATGAGGTACGGCTCAACCCCCAGGTCCAGAAGACGGGCGATGGTCGAACTGGCGTCGTTCGTATGGATGGTGGACATGACCAGGTGACCGGTCATGGCGGCCTGGAAAGCGATCTTGGCCGTTTCCAGGTCGCGGATTTCGCCCACCAGGATCACGTCCGGGTCCTGGCGCAGGAAATGCCGGATGGCCAAGGAAAAGGTTAGCCCGGATTGCTCGTTGACCTGGGTCTGCTTGATGAGGGGCAACCGATACTCGATCGGGTCCTCAATGGTCAAGATGTTCTTTTCGAGGGCGTTGATCTCCCGAAGCATGGAGTACAGCGTGGTGGTCTTGCCCGAACCGGTCGGACCAGCGGCCAGCACAATGCCGTGCGGCTTGCTGGAGAGCTGACGGACCTTGATCTGACCGTCGGGGCTGAGCCCCAGATGCTCCAATCCGAGAGTGACGTTGGCCTTGTCCAGGACCCGCAGCACCACGTTTTCGCCGTTGTCCGAAGGGGACGTCGAGCTGCGGATATCGATCTTGCGGCTCGAAAACTCGTACGAAATGTTGCCTTCCTGCGGCAGGCGCTGCTCGGCGATGTTCAGCCCGGACATGACCTTCACCCGGGTGACCAGGGCCGTGTGCAGGTTCTTGGGCAGGATGAACCCCCGCCTGAGAATACCGTCGATGCGGTAGCTCACGCGGGTGATGACGTCCTCGGGCGTGATGTGCACGTCGGTGGCGCCCAGCCGGATGCCGTTGTTGAGCAACAGCTCGATCAGCCGGATGATGGGCGGAGCGGCTTCCCCTTCGGCGATTCCGCCGGTCAGAGCGGCCGTGACGTTCCGGTCGATCTCCTCCTGGATGGACCCGCCGACCTCGTAGTAAATCTCGATGGCCTCCATGACGCTTTCGAGATCGGCCGCCCAAATGTCGATGGTCATGCCCGTGACGCGACGCAGGTTGTCCACGGCCACCACGTCGGTGGGGTTGTCCATGGCCAGTTGGAGAATGTTTTCATGCAGACCGAAAGGGATCAACCTGTGCTTTTTGGCCAGGTCCTTGGAGACCAGTTTGATGGCGTTGGGGTCTACCGGGGTCTGTTTCAGGTCCACATAGGGCAGGTCCGACGTGTAGGCCATGGCCCGGGACAGCTCTTTGCGGCTGAGAATGCCCAGACGGACCAGGACGTTGCCCAGCAGTTCGCCGGTGCGTCGCTGTTCCTGCAGGCCCAGCTCCAACTCCTGAGGATCGACGATCCCCTCTTCGACCAAGACCTCGCCTAATAGCTTCATGGGTCGCCTCGACTCCTTCCCGACCGGAATCTTGGGCCCCGCGTTACTGCCGGGTCGGCTCCAGAATGATGTCCATGTTGATCGGGGTCCGGCCGTAACCCACCCCAATGTTCGTCCACTTGTAGTACAAGGGCACGGTCTGGGCCGCGTAACCCTGGGCCGTGGCGTCGAAATACAGCCAGCAGTCGAAAACATCGCCCGGGCGGAATTCGAAGGAATATTCCCCATCCCGACCGGTGGTCGCCATTAGATATTCCACCTGGGACCCGCCCCGCCCGGCCTGGGCGGGAGCCGCTTCCTCGGGCTTGGCCGTCCGCTTGATCAACACCACCTTGCAGTTTTCCACAGGCTGCCCCGCGAAGTTCTTCACCCGGCCGAACACAAGGTATTGCATCTCCGCCGGAGTCATCTCCCGGCCCAACTGATACCCGGTCCCAGAAAAGGGCCCCGTGCAGCCGATCAGAAACGCGCCTGCCAGGATGAACAAAACTGCAAAAACCATCATTCTTCGCATGGAATCACCTCGTTTTGTCTAATGCGGTTCCTCGGCGCCGTCTCTCCCCCAATCGAATACGATTCGCCGTCGATCAGGAGACTCCCACGCGGGTTACGGCCGCTGGGCGGGCCGTCCCACACCCGCGCTTTCACTTACCATCCGATCCAAAAGTCGAACGCGGCTTTTGATCCGACCAACCAGCTCGCGGTCTTGCCGAACCCGCTCAATCTCTAGACTCTGTTCGTAACAGGCAATGGCTTCCGGCAGACGATCCTTCTTTTCGAGGACCGCGGCCAAGGCCAACAGGACCTCCGCGTTTTGCGGGGAGACGGCCAATACTTTCCGGTCGTAATTCTCCATCTCCGTCAAATCGCCCCGAAGCTGCGCCAGATAGGCCAGGTTGATCAAGGCCGTTTCGCTGCCCGGGTCGAGTTGCACCGCTTGAAGGAACCACGCCTTGGCCTGGTCGTAACGTTTCTGCCCGAGTTCGACATTGCCCAGGTTCACCAAAACGTCCACGTTGTCCGGAGCCAGCCGCTGGGCGCGCTCCAAGACCAGCCTGGCCTCGCCCAAATGCCGCTGGTGGATGTAAACGGCGGACAGATTCGTCAGCATCTTGAGATGTTCCGGCGCGGCTTTGAGACCGGTGAGATAATAGGTCTCGGCGCCGGTCCAATCTCCATCCCGCTGGGCCACCTGGCCAAGCTGAAAATATTTCTCGGCCGCGGCCCTATCAACCGAAGCCGGCGGGGTTTGCGCCTTCTCCGGGGGCGGCGGGGCCGCGACGGTCTCGGGCTTGCGCGAGGACACCGCCACCGGGGCCGCGTTTTCCGAGGGAGGCGCGGCCGACTTGGCCACGACGCGCGACGCGCGGTCCGGGGCCGCCGGTTTGGGCGGCGGTGGGGCCGTTACCGTCACCGGCGTCTTGCTTTCGGCCGCTTCCGCGGGGCCCGGTTTTTCCGCCGCGGTCTTCTCGACCGGGCGGGTCATGATTTTCACTTCAGGAGGCGCGCTCTTCTTGACCGGCGCGGCCGGTTCCACCCGGGGGGCCGAGGGGGCCGCCGCGACAACGGCCTGGGCCTCCGCTTTGACCGGAGTCGAAACCGGAGGCGCGACTGGAGCCGCCTTTGGAGTTTGCCTTGCCGCCGGCGCTTGAGCCGGCGCAGGGGCCGCCTTCGCTGGAGCCGGGGTAGCCGGTGTTTGGGCCACGGTCGGCTTCGGAGCTTCGACGACCGGCGGGGCCTGGACCGTGGCCGGAGCCGTTTGGGGAGCCGGCGCCGGGGTTTGAGCCTCCGGCTGGGCCGGAGCGGAAACCGCCGGGGCGGCGGCGAGTCGTTCGGTTTGGGCCGGCGTCGAGGCCACAGGGGCCTGCCCCGTGCCGGGGTGAAGGAAAAAGACGACTCCCGCGCCGGCCACGATAAGCAAACCGATCGCGATCGCCAGGTAGGAAAGGCCCCTCCGCCGGTGACGGCGACCGCCGCTCAAAGACGGCGGCACCGCGCTCACCGGAGTCAGATGGGGCGCCTCCTCCTGCGTCTTTTTCAGGTACTCGTTAACCAGGCTCATGGTTTTACGATCGTCGGCGTCAGCGTAATCACTAGTTCCGTTTTTGCTTTGGTTTTGCTCTGATAAGAAAAGAGTAGCCCCAGCCCGGGAATGTCTTTCAAGAAGGGGATACCGGTTACGTTATCCCGATTCGATTCCTGGATCAGCCCGGCCATGACCACGGTGGCCCCGTCCGGAGCCTGGATGATGCTGTCGCTCCCCCGCACGTTGATAATCGGAACGTCGAAGGGGTTGCCGTCGAAGACAAAGCTCTTGTTGCCGACCTGATCCGTGACGATGGGCACGATATGCAGGGTCACCGTACCGTCGTCGCTGATCTGCGGAGTAACGCCCAAGCTCAACCCCGCCTGGGCAAAGGCGATCTCAGGCACGGCGTAGGAAGCCGTGGTCGTGGTGGCGGGCACGATCCTCCACTGCTGGTAGGGGATGGTCCGGCCCACGTTCAGGACCGCGGATTGGCCGTTCATGACGTTGAGCCGCGGGGAGGAGATGACGTTCACCTGCCCTTGCGTGGACAATGCTTCAAGGAAAAGATTGCCGTCCGTGCCCACGACGCTCAGGGTGAGGGCCCCCGCGCCGGTGGTCAAGGTCTGGGCGATGGCTCCGGTCGTGTTTCGGGCGGAGGTTATGAAGCTCCAGTCGATCCCGAACTGGTGCGCCTCGTCCAGGGCCACTTCGATAATCCGCGCTTCGATGACCACCTGCCGACGCAGGGCGTCCTCCAACCGGGCCAGATACTCCCCGATCAGGTCCAAATTCTCCCGACGGTCGGTGATGACGATCGTCCCGGTCAACGGATTAAGCTGCGCCCGGCCGTCAGCCGACAACAGACCACCCTGGCCGCTCGCGCCGGAGCCTTCGCCCGGGGCGAGAGCGTCTTTAATCTGCGCCCAAACATCGACCATGTCGGACTTCGAATCCGCGGTAACGGAGAAGTTTCCGGTCAGGGACGATCCACCACCGGAGCCGCCGCTGCTTCCGCTGCCTCCGCTGCTGGACCCGCCCAACACGTCCCCGCCCACGCTAGAGGTGGACGTGTTGTAAAAGACCGGGAACTCAAAGCGGAAAAACCGCGTTTCGAGCGCCTTTACCCTGAGCACATTGCCTTCAATCACGTAGAAATAGGAATACGCGGTGAAGACGAGGTCCAAGGCCTTGCGCAGGGACAGGTTGTTGATTTCCACCGTGACCGGCTCCAACGGATTCACGCCCTTTTCTAGGACCAGGTTGAGTCCCGCCTCCTTGGTCAGGCCCATAAGAACGTCCTGCAAGGGGGCGCTACGCGCGGACAGAGAGAAAATCTTGCCTTCAAAGGGCAGCTTTTCTTCCGCCGCCACGCGCGGTTTCACCTGGGCCAAAGGACGAAGCGCCGACCGGGCCGCCCGTTGCTGCATACGCTCCGGCACCGGCATGATCTTCTGCGCGGTGGGGCGTGGCGGCGGGTTGGCGGTGGAGCAGGCAGCTATAAAGGCCAGCACGGTGAGAGCCACCACGACACATATTCCCGCCATCTTCCTGGATGGTTTCCCTTGCAGCGCCAACCTAAACCTCCTTCGCGTTGTGAGTGCCGGACTATACTTCGCGTTTAATGGTGCAATTTGCTGTCTGGGCTTGGCGAAAAGGATATCGACCCTTTTCCAAATAAGGACCGGCCTAAATTTTCCACACCGGCCGAACCGGCCGCGCGCGGTTTCTCCTTCAGGCCGCGGCCTCTCATTCCGTTTTATCCTGGAGAGGCTTCAAAAGGGGAACAAGCTTCTCCATCAGCCGCTGAAACGCTTCCTGTTGGGCCATCCCTTCGCTGGTCGTCCCCTTTTTTCCGCCCTTGGTCGGGTGTTGAGGACGCCGCGCCCTTGCTATCTCTTCCTTTGCTTTTTCTTCTTTAATCTTTTCCGCGAGGTACGCGTAGTTGATCTCCCGCATGACCAACCGCATCGGACCTTCGGGACTGGTTAAAACCACCGCGTCTTTTTCGATCTTGCTCACGCGGGTGTCCAGGAACCGGTCGCCCTCAAAAACAAAGACGTCGTTGATAACGGCCATCTTTTTCCGCGCGCCGATCAGGATCATCTTGAGCTGAAGCGTCGGGGCTTTCTGCTCCTGCGTGGCAGCGAGGGCCGGCTCGGCCACTGGTTTTTCCGGAGGCGTGGTTGCTTCGCCCGGCCACAGGAAAGGATTGCGACGGACCTGTCTCGTAGCGCTTAAGGCGACTTTGCTCTGCTCCGAAGCCTGAATCTGGGCCAGGGTGGCGGCGACCACGTTGCGATTCACGGCCGGCGGGCGCGCCGCGCCCGTGGGCAGGGGCTCGATCGCGGGCAGGGTGGGTTCCAGAGCCGGCTTAACCACATAGACGTTGGCCGCACCCAAAAGGCCGAGGAGAACGACGGCCACAACCCCGACGACAAGGACGTTCTGGTTGATCATCTGCCCTCCTTCTTATCCGCTACGGATGGCGGCTCAAGTTGAAGCCGGGCCGGAATCAGAAGGGAAACGGAGACTTTACCTTTGGTTTCGCCGCCCTTGGTCCGTATGGCGGAAAAGCCGGTCACCAGCAACGGAAACCGCCGTTGGTCCACGAAATGGCTGAGGAAGGCCTCCGCGACCGGAACCTTGTCGAACTCGTAGCTGAAATCGAAGACGCTTTCGTGCAGCGGGATGGGCGTCTGCCTGAACTTCTGGCTGCGCATGGCCACCTTGGCGCGCGCACTTTGGAAGGCGGCGGACTGGATGTAGTCCAGGAACTCCACAAAGCTGGCTTCCGGGTCTTCGAATCCGGCCAGGAGCGAAGGCGGAATGCTGCGGATGTCGCTTCGCAACCGATTGAATTCCTGGTCCAATTGGGTCTTCTGCACCTTGAGCCCTTGGCTCTCCGCTTGCACGGCGGACAGGCGCTGATCCAGATAGGCGATGCTGTCCCGCGTCGCGTCACCGAAGAAGAGCGCCTGAGCCAAGACCAGGATCAGAACGACGATGATAATCGGCTTAGGACTCATGAGCCATCCTCTGAGGCACCAGTTTGAGGCCGATCTTGAAGGTGAAAATCTTGGTCACCTCGGCCAGCTCCCGGGGCGTGTATTCCACTTCGGTCACATCGAAGAGGGGGGACATCTGCAACCGCTCTCCGAACTCCCGAAGCATGCTCAGCCCTTGTTCCCAGTTGTCGGCCTGAATCTCGCCGGCGATTTCGCTCTCCAGCAACGGGCCCGCGGCCTCTTGACGACCGGAGGGCGCCTTCAGGGCGAAGTTGTTAAGCAGGATGTTGTCCGGCAGGATCAAGGCCAGCTCGGAGTAAATCCGATTCCAGGCCGGCCGGTTTTCAAAGGTGTCCTCGTAGAACCGCTTCCAGCCTTCAAAAGGCTTGAGGCGATCCACCTCGGCCTGCTTCTGGGCCACGTCCGCTTGAAGCTGTTTCAGTTCGGTGTATTTCAGATGGTAGTCCGTGATCCGCGACTGTTTCTGACTGTAAAGCTGGAAATCCCATATGCCGGCCGCGACAATCAGCAGCACCAGGACCGCCACGGCCGCGGCGTACAACACGTCCGTCCGGCGGCGGGTGACCGTTTCCTCGGGCAGGAAATTGTAGGTGACCGGGGAAAAGAAGTTGCTGACCAGATGAAAAGCGGTGTTCGTCTCCGCCTCGCCCATGTTTTGGACCAAGGAGGAGGAGAGTTGGAAACGCTGATCCGGCGGCACGCCAAAGGGAACAAATTCCTCCAGGATCCCCTTCAGACGCGGCGTACCCAGGAAATAAATGACCTCGGGCACCCCGGACCGGAACTCCTGCTTGAAAAAGGTCGTGGTCATCGAAATTTCGCGGGAAAGCGTCTCGGAAAAACGCCTGGCCTCCTCCGGGTCGGCGGCCATTGGTTCAGCGGGCAGGCTCAAGGGCAGGCTGCGGGCCATCTTGACCTGACCCTGGGGAGAGCTGATGACGATCACGGTCGAATGCTCTCCGACCCAGGTCACGATGAAATCCCGATCCGGCTTGTCCGCCTGAGCAACGGCTGAAGCCAAGGCCACGGGCAAGGGCGTGATGGCCTTGACCTTCTTCATCACCCGTTCCAGAGCCGACCAGATGGGTGTCAGGTCCCCTTCGTGAACGGCGACGTAAGCCACCCGGGTGCGGGGTCCGCCGCGCTCCACCACGTCCCCCAAGGTCTCGAACCGGACCTGGAGCTGAGCGGTGGCTTCAACCTTTTCCCGCGCATCCTGACGAACCAGGTTGGGCAGGTAGCGCTTGGTCACCCGGGGAAGGGCCGCCCATTGATAGAGCGCCGAGGAGAATTCGCCGCAGAAGTAGATTTCATCGGCCTTCTGGCAGACGGCGCTCAAGGCTTCCTCGGTCTCGGCGACTTGAGGCACGGAGGTTCTTGGAAACAACCCACCCGCCTGCCGGTCCGCCTCAAGATAGTGATACGCGCCGTCAATGTAGGTGACGCTCAGAATCCGCCTAGCCAAGAACAACCACCTTTCGTCTATGCACCGATGTCAACGACTCATACAATTGAAACGCTCGGCACGGAGCGCCTCGCCGGCCGAACCATGCCTTGATTGTTCTTCAAGCGATGTCGCCCTGGGGCCAGCCTTACTTTCCAATGAAGCCGTTATATCTCGACGCCAAGCAAATGTCAATCAAATTCCTTAAATTACTTGTATTTTATTCAGTGTCTCCTTGACAACCGCATTCCTGGCCGTCTTGCGGTCAATCGGCCATGTAATTTGTTGAAATAGAATAATTTTTTTAACAAGCCCCTCTCGTTCTCATCCCGAAACCCCAGGCCCGATTCCCGATTACCGGCCGGTAAGCTTTACCAACTCCTCCACATAACCGGTAATTTCCCAGGCCCGGTCGCCGTCTTCCTCCCATTCGAGAAGTTTTTTCCAGGCGGCAATGGCCTCGGGCAGCCGTCCCAAACGCTCGTAAAGGATGGCCAAGTTATGACAGGCTTCCCGGTAATACGGGTCCAGGCGAAGGGCTTCCCGATACTGATCCGTGGCCTGGCGGTATTGCCCGATATTCTCCAAGGCCAGGGCCAGGTTGTAGCGGGCCTCGGGCATCTCCGGGGCCTCTTGAACCGCGCCTTCAAACGACTTCACCGCCGAGGTCAAACGGCCGGCCTGAAAATCGCCGTACCCCTGATCGAAAAGCTCCCGGGCGCGGCTCCCAAACTCCAGACCCGACGTCTTGCTGTAAAGCGCCCGGTACCAGCCCACGCGGCGGATGTAGGCCCGGGTCTCGTCGAAAGGCGGCACCCCGCCATAGGCCTCCACCCGGCCCGGTCCGGCGTTGTAGGCGGCCAGGGCCAGGGTCTCGTCGCCGAAGCGGCTGAGCATCTCCCGGAAATACCGGGCTCCGGCCCGGATGTTCTGTTGTGGATCGAAAGGCGCAATCAGACCCAACTGGCGGCCGGTCTCGGGCATGATCTGCATCAGGCCTTGAGCGCCGCGCGGCGACACGGCCCTGGGATCGAAGTTCGATTCCGCTTTGATGATGGCCAGGAGCAAGGCCGGGGACAAGTCATTGCCACTGGCCTGCCGGGCCACGATGTCGCCGTACTGGTGGCGCGCTCCCGCCGGCCGATGAAAGCCCTCGGGCCGTTTCAAGGTGGTCAGCAGGATGCGATAGGAACCCTGGGCCGGCGGCCGGTCGGTGATGTGCACCGCGCCGGTTTCGTCCGTGTAGCTGTAAATGGCGGCCGAAACCCCGGAGGCGAAGGCGGCCAGAAGGAGGACGGCTAGACCGACCCGGGCCGCGAGACCGGTCCCAGTCCAAGACCGTCGGCCTCCCGGCTCTGCTGATCGGGGCATAGCGCCCATGCCGCGTCTTTGATTGCGGAAAACCGCCTCCTGCTTACCCTAAGGAATGATGTCGTCGGCGTCGCCTGCTGTACCGTTTGGACCGACAGAGAAGAATTTATGATAGCGGGGATCTGTGGTGGCGTACTCGTCGGTGCAGCCGGCCCCTGTCAAGCATCCCCAGTGATAATCGTTGCCCCACGGGTCAGTCTGGTAGGCGCTGCTCAAGCTGTAAATCTCGCGGATAGCCCCCAGGGGCGTCGTAGCGGTGCAACTGTAGGGATCCGTCTCAATGTGGTCCAGCGTGGCCGTGCCGCAGTTGGGGTCATTGGTCAGGCTGGCCGTGGGTGGGCAGCCGGGGGCGGCGGCGTAAGTGGCGAAGACACATCCTTCCTCATCCACGCCGTCAGCGCCGTCATTGTCTATGCCCTGGTACACGGCGTCCAACGCCGAGACCTTGGACTGGAGGACCTTCAGTTCCTCGAGGGCGATCTCGATCGCCTCCTGGGAAACGTCAATGGCCAAGACGATGTCGTCCCCGGCCGTGTCGATGGTTGTGCCGCTGATGGTCGATTCGGCCCGACCGTTGGGGCCGCTGCTCACGATGGCCCCGACCACGGCCTTGCTGTTAACCGTCAGGCCGGCGATGGTCAACGTACCGCTGGCCGGAGAACGGTAGTAACGGAAAGGGTTGCCCCAGGCGTCAAAGCGGTATTTGGCTTCCAGGTTGAATTCACTCAACCCGACTGGCAGACCCCGCTGCGTTCCGGCCGGCTCTTCCACCAAATTCGCCACCGCGACCGGCAGATTTTCCGTGTTCCGATACGTGGCCTTGGCCTTGGCCGCGATCTCGGCCATGCGGCCGTCGGTCTCCCGGACCTTGGCCGCGTTGCGCACCGAACCGGACAGGACGATGGCAAAGGCCGCGATGACGCCCGCGATGACGATGGCCAGAAGCAATTCAAGCAACGTGAAGCCCCCTTGCGGATGCCTTGGTCTTCCTGCCATGGCTGGTCACCTTTCCCTATGAGTTATGCGTAGTTGATTCCAATGGACCTATCTTATCTTTAACCGGCCTAACTGACAAGAGAATTTTTATCCGGACCGGGGCGAATCATGCCTCCTGATCCAGAAGGTCAGCGCCCAATCGGACGAATTTGAGCCGGGTCACGTTGCCGGCGATTTTGCCGGTGCGGTCAAGGTCCATGGTCAACGTTTCCAGGTGCCGGTCCGGGGCGAGACCGGTCTTTTCGACGAACGCTTGGTACTGCGTGTGATAAAGCTGCCGAAGCTGGCGGGCGGCCAAGGTCAGGGAAGCCAGGTCCGAAGCCGGCGGCGTCGCGTCCAGCCGCTGGGCGGCCTGGCCGGCCAGCACGGCCAGGGTTTCGGCCAGGGCCTTGAGACGCCCCAAATCCTCCCGGAGTTCCTCGGTCGGCTCGATCCCCTGGGTTCGAATCCGCGCGGCCGTCAGGTCAAGCTGCCGCAGAAGACCGCCCGCTCCGGGTCCCATCATGACCGCGTCCTCCACGTCCCGAAACGGTTTGATCATGGCCTCGTAGGCCTGGCCCTCGGGGCCGAGCCGGCCGGCGGCCGAAAGCTTGGCCTCTCGCAGCCGGATGCCGCCATGCGGGGAGGGCCGCAGGAAATCCAGGTGCATGGGTTCGGCCAGGGACAGGCCCGGCGTCTCCTTGGGCACGAGAAAGGCGGTGATGCGTTTTCGCCCGCCGGTCTCCTCGCCGGTCACGGCCATGACCGCGAACAACGTGGCGATGGGGCCATTGGTCAGATAGGTCTTTTCCCCGTTCAAAACATACGTGTCGCCTTGAAGCACGGCCGACGTGGTCAGGCGCTTGGGGTGAGCGCCCACGCCCGGTTCGGACACGGCCATGCAGCCGACCCGCTTCCCCGAGGCCATGTCCGGCAGAAATCTTTGGCGCTGCTCCTCGTTGCCGAAGCCGTCCACCAGGAACCGCCCCACGATCTGGTGCAGGTTCATGGACATGACCAGACCCAGGCAGCCGCCGTGGCGCACCAGCTCGAGGCCCACCAGCGAAAGGCCTTGATACCCCAGCCCGCTCCCGCCATACGCCTCGGGCAGGGCCACGCCCAACAGCCCGGCCCGGCCCATGGCCTGCCAGACATCCATGGGGAAATCCGTTTTCGGGCCCGAGAAATCCCGGGGCGCGATCCATTCGGCGGCCAGCCGCGCCGCCTTTTGCCCAATGTCCAACAGGGCTGGAGACGGGTCGTGGGTCATGTGCGGGTCTCCTTGCAAATTCATCCGGCCGCGCCGGCCGGGAACAGCCGTCCGACCAGGGCTTCCACCTCGTTCAGCCAGCCCTCCCGCTCCTGGGGCGTGCTGGTGACCACGATCCGGAATGTCCGGCGCTCGAACGTGGAAACGCCGCACAGTCCGAAGATACAATTCTTCCAAAGCGTTTCCAGGGGGTCGCCGAAGACCTCCATCTCCCGCTCGGCCTGGGTGTTCGACGTGTTGAAAACAAGGGCGGCCCGCGCCTTGAGCAGCCCTTCCGGCACCCCCTCGCCCGAGTCGTCTTCGAGGAAGCGGTAGGCCACGTCGGGTCGCAGCACCCGGTCGATCCAGCCCTTGAGCACAGCCGGCGGTTGCCCCCACCAGTTGGGATGGACAATGACGATGCCCTCGGCCGCGGCGATCTCCCGGCAATGCACCTCGATGGGGGCCGGAAGTTTTGCCCCTCGCGCGATTTCATCGGCCGGCGTTACCGGGTCGAAGCCTTCGGCGTACAGGTCGCGCAGACGGACGGCGTGCCCGTTCGCGGCCAAGGCCTCCCCGGCCCGGCGGGCGATGGCGTGGTTGAAGCTGCCAGGATTGGGGTGGGCCAAAATCACGGATACGCGCATGGACCGCTCCTGGCCTCAAGAATTGAACCGGGGTTTGCGCTTCTGGGTAAAAGCTTCGAGACCCTCCCGGCCGTCCCCGTGGACCGCGCAGTCGGCCAGCCCCTCGCGCTCGACCTCGATGTGGGCCTCGAAGGGGCGGCTGAAGGCATCGGTCAGGAGCCGTTTGGACCAACCGAAGGCATGCAGGGAATTGTCTTTCATTCGCTCCAGCAATTCCAAGGCCCCGGCCAAAGCCTGACCGTCCTCGACCACCCGCGTCACCAGTCCCCAGGAAAGGGCCTGCTCCGATGAAATGGGCTCGTCAAAGGCCGCGATCTCCAAGGCCCGGGCCAGCCCCACCAGCCGGGGCAGGGTGAAGGACCCGCCGCCGTCCAAAGTCAGCCCGGCCGAGGAATAGGCCTGGCGAAGCACGGCCGATTTCTCCATGACCCGGAAATCGCAGGCCAGGGCGAGCGAAAACCCGCCGCCCGCGGCCACACCCTGAACGGCCGCCACCACCGGCTTGGACATGCGGCGAATCTCGGTCACGGCCAGATGAAACTGCCCGGCCAGGGTGTGAAAGCCCACGCCCAGACCGGCCGGATGGTCCAGGACCCATTTCAGGTCCCCGCCGGCGCAGAAGGCCCGGCCCCGGCCGCTCACGACCACGCCCCGCACGGACTTGTCCCGGGCCAGGGCGGTGAGCTGCCCGGCCAGGTCGGTCAAGAGTTCGAGATCGAAGGCATTAAAACTGGCCGGACGATTCAAGGCCAGCTCGACAAAGGGCCCGTGCTCCAGTCGCTCCACCACTGCGCTCATTCTCTCCCCCTGGTGCTTGTCCGGATCGCATCATACCAAATGTCATACCGAATGTCATACCATAAATAAGAAATGAGGGGCAAAAAAAGACCGGCTCATTTTTTAGGCCGTTTGAGGGTTGCCAGAAACCGGAAAAAGCGTTACGGTTCCGGGCTGATGGCATGAGGGGCTGTCGGTCGTTTGCCTCTCGGCCTTCAAGCGCGAAAGGGCGGGCAATCAGCCTTGGCGGAAGCCACAACAAGAAACTCGAACCCGGAGCCTCCGGGTCAGAAGCAGACGCCCCACAAAAGACACCCCATGTTGGGGGTGCTGGCCGTGGCCAATTTCCGCTGGCTGTGGGTCGCCGAAGCCACCTCGGTACTGGGCACGCAGTTCTACCTGATCGCCCTGCCCTGGCTGGTGCTCAAGCTGACCCAGGACCCCTTCGCCGTGGGCACGGTCCTGGCCACGGCCGGGATTCCTAGAGCCTTGTTCATTCTTTTGGGCGGCGCGCTGACCGACCGCTTCTCGCCCAAAAGGCTGCTCCTGGCATCGAACTTCGTCCGCACCATCATCGTCGGCCTGCTGACCGTGCTGGTGCTCAGCGATCACGTCTCCCTGTGGATGCTCTACGTCTTGGCCCTGACCTTCGGGTTGGCCGACGCCTTTTTCTTCCCGGCCCAAATGTCCATCATGCCCCGCATCATCTCCCCGGACCTGCTGCTGGCCGGCAATTCCCTGGCCGCCGGCACGGTGCAGCTCAGCATCGCCGTGGGCCCGGCCTTGGCCGGTCTGCTCATCGCGGTCTTTTCCGGAGGTCCGGACGGGGCGGCGGTCTCAAACGCCGAAACGGCCATGACCGGCATCGGTCTGGCCTTCGGGATCAACGCGATCTGTTTTCTGGCCTCGGTCCTGGTGCTATTGGCGGTCAAGCTTGATCCCAAAAACGGTTCCGCGGAATCGCCGGAAGAGAGCGCCGGGGTTCTTTCGTCCATTGCCGAGGGGCTCAAGTATATTTTCACCGACAAGACCCTGCGGCTGCTTCTGATCGTGACCGCGGCGGCCAACTTCTTCATTGAAGGTCCGATCTTCGTGGGCGTGCCGGTTCTGGCCGAAACGCGCTTCGCCCAGGGCGCAGCCGCTTTCGGGGCCATCATTTCCGCTTTTGGCGCCGGCCTGCTCATGGGCACGATCCTGGCCGGGACCCTGCCCCGCCTGCCGGCCCGCCGCATGGGCATGATTCTCCTGCTGATGATCAGCGCCACGGGCCTGCTGCTCATTCTTTTCGGTTTCGCCGGTTCGACCGAGGCGGCCGCGGCCATTGTCCTGGCCATTGGCGCGGCCCAGGGATTCGTGGTCATTCAATACACCACCTGGATTCAGAGCCGGACGCCGTCCGAACTGTTGGGGCGCGTTTTCAGCATGATGATGTTCGCCTCGGTCGGCCTTATCCCCATCTCCCAAGCGCTGACCGGGGTCCTGATCAAGGTGCACACCGTGGGTCTGTTCGTCGGCGCCGGCGGGCTGATGACCGTCATCATCTTCCTGGTGGCCATCCGACCCGAGGTGCGCTCCATGGGTATGGTGGAAAAACGAGAAATGGGTCCGGCCCTCCGCACCCCTGACTCGGGAAAGGAAACGCCATGAACATCGACGACGAACGCCTGGCGCGGCAGATCGACTTCCTGCTCGGCATCGACCCGCTCAAGACCATCCAGCGCCAGTCCTACCATCTCGATGGGCGGAACAAAGAGAACTCGGCCGAACACTGCTGGCACGTGGCCGTCATGTCCCTGGTGCTGGCTGAATACGCGGACGAGTCCCTGGACCCGCTGACCGTCCTCAAGATGCTGCTGGTCCACGACCTGGTGGAAATCGACGCCGGGGACACCTTTTGCTATGACGAGGCCGGCCGCGCCGACCAGGCCGAGCGGGAAACCCGGGCGGCCGAGCGTCTTTTCGCCTTGCTGCCCGAGGACCAGGCCGCCGACCTGCACGACCTGTGGCGGACCTACGAGGCGCGTCAAACGCCGGAGGCCCGCTTCGCCGCCGCCTTGGACCGGCTCATGCCGCTTTTACACAATTATTACACACGGGGTAAAAGCTGGCGAGAGCATGGTGTGACTCAGGATCAGGTAGTGGGCCGCAACCGCCACATCGAAGACGGCTCCCGGACGTTGTGGGACCTGGCCCGCCTCTTGATCGACGAAGCGGTGGCCAAGGGCTATCTGGCCGGCCAGGGTCGCTAGGCCTAAAAACCAACATGGGGCGTTCCCCCACGGGCGGGCTCGGGGAAGGAAAATTTTTCCTGGGCACTTGAATGATTTACGTTTTTAGAGTAAAATAAAATTGCCCTGCAGGGATCGGCGCGTTGGATCATCGGTCCACCATCATTTAACCCCAACCCTGCCGTGGGAGACTCGATTCCGACCCGGAACCGGTCTCCCACTTTTTTTGGGCGCGCCCCTCGCCTTGCCGCCGTGAACTTCCGGCGCGGGCTTCCGTGATCTACAGAATGGCGGACCAAGGGACGCCGCGCCCGACCGGGAACCGGCCGGCGGAGGGGGGAATTGACATCCAAGGCCATCCTTGGCATATTATTTCCGTTTGTGTTGACCCCGCCGCTGTATGCCGCGGGTGCGTTTTTTTCAGACCAAAGGTGAAGTTCCAGGCGATCGGGTCGATCCTTGCCTGCTTTCGAGCGGCGCGAATCGGGCAGACCCGGAAACCGGCGGACTCGGCTCAGGGCTCGGAAAGCCTCGGGCATAAAGGGGGAAGCCTCAAATGGATCACATCAGGATCGGTATCGTGGGGGTGGGCAACTGCGCCAGCTCCCTGATCCAGGGCATCCATTTCTATAAAAACAAGACCTGGCAGGAAGCCATCGGTTTGATGCACTGGGAGATCGGTGGTTACCGGCCCGGCGATATTGAAGTCGTCCTCGCCTTCGACATCGATCGGCGCAAGGTGGGCAAGGACGTCAGCGACGCCATTTTCATGCCTCCGAATTGCACCACGGTCTTCAACCCGGACGTACCCGCCTCCGGGGTTCAGGTCCGCATGGGCCGCATCCTGGACGGTCTTTCCGAACACATGCTGGACTACGGGGAGCACCGGACGTTCATCCCGGCCGAAACACCCGAATCGACCCAAGAGGAGATCGTCGCCGCCCTCAAGGAGTCCGGCGCCGAGATGCTGCTCAACTACCTGCCGGTCGGTTCCGAGGAAGCCACCCGTTTTTACGCCGAATGCGCGCTTGAGGCCGGGGCGGCCTTCATCAACTGCATGCCGGTCTTCATCGCCAGCGATCCGGCCTGGGCCCGGCGCTTCGAGGAAAAGAACATCCCCATCATCGGGGACGACATCAAGGCTCAGCTCGGGGCCACCATCACCCATCGCACCCTGACCGATCTTTTCCACAAGCGCGGGGTGAAACTGGAACGCACCTACCAGCTCAACACGGGCGGCAACACCGACTTTTTAAACATGCTCAACCGCACCCGGCTGGTCTCCAAGAAGCGGTCCAAGACCGAAGCCGTGCAGTCCGTGGCCGCGGATCGTCTGGCCGAGGAGAACATCCACATCGGTCCCAGCGACTACGTGGCCTGGCAGCGGGACAACAAGGTCTGTTTCATCCGCATGGAGGGCAAGCTGTTCGGCGACGTGCCCATGAACCTGGAACTGAGGCTGTCGGTGGAGGATTCGCCCAATTCGGCCGGCGTGGCCATCGACGCCATCCGTTGCTGCAAACTGGCCCTTAAGCGGGGCCTGGGCGGGGTGATTTTGCCGGCCGCTGCCTATTTCATGAAGCACCCCCCGCGCCAGTACACGGACGACGACGCTTTTCGGATGACCGAGGCGTATATTCGCGGCGATGTCGAGGAACCGCCGGTCGGGCTTGTGGAAGAGCATTCTCGGATGGCCAACCAGGCGGCGGGCAAGGATTGAGACGAGCGTGCCGCGAGCTGTGCGCCATCTGATTTGCTTTTATAGGAGTGATGAAAATGCTCTTGACATCTCCGACGGTTAAGAGTACTTTTTTGGTTTACGTCGCGGAGGTTTAAGGAAATGTTCGCAATTATCAAAACCGGCGGAAAACAGCAGCGCGTTTCCGTGGGGCAAACGGTCCGGGTGGAAAGGCTCGAAGCCAACATCGGCGATGTGATCACCCTGGACGACGTCCTGTGCGTCTCGAACGGAGATCAGGTCACCGTGGGGCAGCCCCTGGTGCCCGGCGCCCGGGTCACGGCCAAGGTCGTCGAACAGCACCGGGAGAAAAAGATTCTGGTCTTCAAAAAGAAACGCCGCAAAGGCTACAGCCGAACCCGAGGCCACCGGCAGTACTACACGGCCATTCAGATTCAAGAGATTTCGGCGTAAGGAGCGAGGCCATGGCGCATAAAAAATCAGGCGGCAGCTCGAGGAACGGGCGTGACACAGCCGGCAAAAGGCTCGGCGTGAAGCGTTACGGCGGCCAGCGCGTGACGGCGGGCAGCATCCTCGTTCGACAGCGAGGCACGACTTTTCATCCCGGCAACAACGTGGGCCTGGGCAGCGACTATACGCTCTTCGCCAAAATCGACGGGGTGGTGGTCTTCGAACATATCAGCAGGACCCGCAAAAAGATCAGCGTTTACGCCGAATAACCTCCGTCGATCCGGATTACCCGGACAGACTCGATGAAGTTTGTCGACCAGGCAGTGATTCACGTGCGTTCCGGGGCCGGAGGGGACGGCTGTTTGAGCTTTCGGCGGGAAAAGCACGTACCCCGAGGCGGACCGAACGGCGGGGATGGAGGACGTGGAGGACACGTCATTCTGGTCGCTTCCTCTCAGAAGAATACGCTCTACCGTTTCCACCTCAATCAGCACTTTTTCGCCAAACCCGGCCGGCACGGGCAGGGCAAGGACCGCCACGGCGCCAATGCGCCGGACCTCGTCGTCGAGGTGCCGGTGGGCACCACGGTCAAGGACGCCGATACCGGGGACCGTCTGGTGGACCTGGCTAGGCCGGGCCAGGAGTTTCTAGTGGCCGAGGGCGGCCGGGGAGGGCGGGGCAACGCCCGTTTCGCCACCTCCACGAACCGCGCCCCCCGCCAGGTGGAACCGGGCCGGCCCGGCCGGGAACTGCGACTGGCCTTGGAACTGTCCCTCCTGGCCGACGTGGGTCTGATCGGCCTGCCCAACGTGGGCAAGTCCACCTTGCTTTCCCGGGTCTCGGCGGCCAAACCCAAGATCGCCGACTATCCCTTCACCACCTTGATCCCGACGTTAGGCGTGGTGCCGGTGGGGGAGGAGGAGGCCTTCACCATGGCCGACATCCCGGGCCTGATCGAAGGCGCGTCCCAGGGGGCCGGGCTGGGCGTTCGTTTTCTCAAGCACGTTCAGCGCTGCGCCGTGCTGCTGCATGTTCTGGACGCGGGTCGGATCGAGGAAGAAGCGCCGGCCGCCGATTTCGAGATGCTCAACCGGGAGTTGGCCGGCTATTCCCGGGAGTTGGCCGAAAAGCCGCAGATCGTGGCCGTGAACAAGATGGACCTGCCCGGCGCGGAGGAGGCCTTGGAACGCCTGCGGGCGGCCCTGCCCTCCGTCGCGGTGTGCGGCGTCAGCGCCTGGACCGGCCAGGGTCTCGACACGTTGAAGCACGTCCTGGCGGACGCGGTTAAAGTCCGCCAAGATGCGGAGTAAACCATGTCCCAGGGCCAGGATATCCGATCGGAGCTTGTTCGCGCCCACCGGGTGGTGGTCAAGATCGGCAGCGGCGTTTTGGCTCGGGCGGGCGGCTTGGACATGCGCCGGGTGCACCATCTCGTGGACGACATGGCCTTCCTGGTCAAGACCGGCCGGGAGATCGTGGTCGTCTCCTCCGGCGCCATCGCCTCCGGGTTCACCAAGGTCGGGCTGAGCGAGCGGCCCCAGACCGTCCAGGCCAAGCAGGCCTGCGCGGCCGTGGGCCAGCCCAGTTTGATGCTGGCCTATGAAAAATCCTTCGCCCGCCACGGGCTGAAAGTGGCCCAGGTGCTGCTCACCGCGGACGATCTGGCCCATCGGCAGCGGTATTTGAACGCCCGCAACACGCTGACCACCCTGCTTTCCTGGGGCATCGTGCCCATCGTCAACGAGAACGACACGGTGGCCGTGGAGGAGATCAAGGTCGGGGACAACGACACCCTGGCCGGCATGATGGTCAGCCTGACCGAGGCCGATGCCCTGATCGCCCTGACCGACATCGACGGGCTGTACGACCGGGACCCCAGGCAGGACCCCGAGGCGCGGTTCGTACCCGTGGTCAAATCGGTCGACCGCCGGGTCGAGGCCCAGGCCGGGACCATTGCCGGAGCCTTGGGCACGGGCGGCATGTTCACCAAGGTCCGGGCGGCCCGGCGCGTGGCCCAGATGGGTCTGCCCACGGTCATCGCCAACGGGACGAAAAAAGATACGCTCAGACGCATCCTGACCGGTCAGGAGGAAGGCACGCTCTTTCTGCCCCAGACCGAACGGATGCGCGGCCGCAAGCATTGGATCGCCTTCACCTCCAAACCGCGGGGCCAGATCGTGGTGGACGGCGGCGCGGGCCGGGCCCTGCTCAAGGGCGGCAAGAGCCTGCTGCCCTCGGGCGTGGTCGGAGTGGAAGGCCGGTTCCAGGTGGGCGATTCGGTCGAGGTGCGGGGCCGGCGCGGCCGGCTGGTGGCCATCGGCCTGACCAACTACTCCTCGGACGAGCTGGGTCGGATCTTGGGATGCCAAACCTGCGACATCGAGGAGCGGCTGGGATACAAACATTCGGATGAGGTCATTCACCGGGACAACATGGTCGTTGACCCGGACCTCGCGGCCTGAGGGGAGGAAACGCCGTGGACGTACAAGAGATGATACGCGGAATGGCTGTTCAGGCCAAAGCCGCGGCCCGCGAGCTAGGCAGCCTGAGCACCGGCGTGAAAAATCAGGCCCTGCTGAACATTGCCGAGGAATTGGGCAAAGAGGCAAAAACGATTCAGGCGGAGAACCAAAAGGACGTGGCCCTGGCCCAGGAGAAGGGGTTGAGCGCGGCCATGATCGACCGCCTGACCCTGAGCGACAAGGTCCTGGCCTCGATGCGCCAAGGGCTTCAGGACGTGGTCGCCCTGCCCGATCCCGTGGGCGAGGTGACGTCCATGTGGCGGCGGCCGAACGGCATCGAGGTCGGACGGGTGCGCATCCCCCTGGGCGTGATCGGCTTCATTTACGAGTCCCGACCCAACGTGACCGTGGACGCGGCCGGGCTGTGCCTCAAGGCGGGCAACAGCGTGATCCTTCGGGGCGGTTCCGAGGCCATTCACTCGAACCTGGCCGTGGGCCGGGTCGTGCAAAAGGCTTTGGCCCGGGCCGGCGTGCCCGAGGCGGCCGTGCAGATCGTATCCACCACGGACCGGGCGGCGGTGCTGGCCCTGCTCCGTCTGGAAGACGACCTGGACCTCATCATTCCCCGAGGCGGCGAGGAACTCATCCGCTTCGTGGCCGAAAACGCGCGCGTGCCGGTGTTGAAACACTACAAGGGCGTCTGCCACGTCTTCGTGGACGAATCGGCCGATCTGGACATGGCCGAAAACATCTGCCTGAACGCCAAGGTGCAGCGTCCCGGTGTGTGCAACGCCATGGAGACCATGCTGGTGCACGAACGCGCGGCCGAAGCCTTTCTGCCCCGCGTGGCCAAGACGCTGGAAGACGCCGGCGTTGAACTCAGGTGCGACGAAAAAAGCCTGGCCCTGCTGCCCGGACGCAAGCAGGCCGTCGAGGCCGACTGGCCCGAGGAGTATCTGGACCTGATCCTGGCCGTGAAGGTGGTGGGCGGCATGGACGAGGCCCTGGACCACATCGCGGCTTACGGCTCGAAGCACACCGAGGCCATTGTCACCCGGGATTACAACCGAGCCCGCCGCTTCCTCAACGAGACGGACGCCTCGGTGGTCCTGGTCAACGCCTCGACCCGCTTCAACGACGGCGGGGAGTTGGGCCTGGGCGCGGAGATCGGCATCAGCACCTCCAAGCTGCACGCCTACGGCCCCATGGGATTGAACGAACTGACCACCACCAAATTCATCGTTTTTGGAGACGGACAGGTCAGGACGTGATGGCCCGGGCCGCGCTCAAGCTGGGCCTCGTGGGCGGCACCTTCGACCCCATTCACCTCGGACATCTGCGGGCCGCCGAGGAGGTCGCCGAGATGATGGGCCTGGACCGCGTGCTCTTTCTACCGGCCGCGACACCGCCCCATAAAAAGTCCGGCCCCCTGGCGGATGCGGCCCATCGCCTGGCCATGACCCGTTTGGCCGTGGCCGGCCGACCGAATTTTTTCGTCAACGACATGGAGGTCCACCGCCAAGGCCCCTCTTACACGGTGGACACCCTCACCGAGATTCGCCGGGGCAAAGGATCGGACCTGGACCTCTACTTCATCGTCGGCGAGGAGGCCTTTCTCGAAATCCCTTCCTGGAAAGACGCCCGGCGTCTCTTCGATTTGACCCATTTCGTGGTCACCGACCGGCCGGGTCATGATCGGGCGGCCGTCCGGCGCATGCTCAAAAATAAAATCGACGCCGCCTACAGCTTTGACCCGGGCCAAAACGCCTTTGTGCATCCAAGCAGGAAAACCGTGTTCTGCCGGCGGATCATCCGCCTGGACATCTGCTCGACCGACATCCGCTCCCACCTGGCGCGCGGAGCGTCGGTGCGGTATCTTTTACCGGAGGCGGTTCTCCGATACATCGTGGCCAACGGTCTCTACCGGGAGGTCTGAGTTTGCCGCATGAAAAAAACCCGGCCCCAGCGCCGGCTTCCGACCTGGCGACCCTGGTCGTGGCGGCGGTCCGCCAGACCAAGGCCCTGGATCCCGTCCTGCTTAAAGTCGATCAAATCTCTTCCTTCACCGATTATTTCTTCATTTGCTCGGGCTCGTCCAGCCGTCAGGTGCAGGCCATCGCCGACCACGTCCTGGAACAGGTCAAAAAACAGGGCGGCGGCCTGCCGCTCGGCATCGAGGGCCGGTCCGGCGGCCAATGGGTGCTCATCGATTACGGTGAAATCGTGATCCACGTCTTCCACGATCCGATCCGCGGGTTCTACGACCTGGAAGGGCTTTGGGTGGAGGCCCCGCGGATCGATATCGAGGAGGCGCCGTCCGAAAAAGCCTAACCCGTCTCTTCTTGAGGCCCAATGGGATCGAAAGCGATGATGATGCCCCAAGCTTCCAAGATGCTTTCCCGACTGCTGATCGGTTTGCTGCTCGTCGGTTTGTTGGCGCCGGCGCCGGCCCGCGGCTTGACCTATGAAGAGGAGCGCAAGCTGGGCCAGGAGTTCTACCAGCAGATCCGAAAACAGATGCGTTTCGTGGACGACCAGGCGGTCATGGATTACATCAATCAACTCGGCGACAAGATTCTGAAGCCGCTCGGCCCGCAGCCTTTCGCCTACCGGTTCTTCGTGCTTCAAAACGACGTGCCCAACGCCTTCGCCATTCCGGGCGGATATATTTTCATCAACAGCGGCTTGATCGAGGTCCTGGACCGGGAGGGGGAATTGGCGGCCACGGTGGCCCATGAAATCGCCCACGTGACCGCGCGTCATATCTCCCAGCGCGTCGCCCAATCCCAAAAATTGTCCCTGGCCACCATGGGCGCGATGCTGGCCGGCATTTTCATCGGCGGACCCATTGGTTCGGCCATGGCCGTGGGCGGCATGGCCGGCGCGGTGCAGACCCAGCTCAAGTATTCCCGGAACGACGAAGCCGAGGCGGATCGGCTGGGCCTCGATTATCTGGTCCAAGCCGGGTACGATCCCCATTTCATGAAGCAATCCTTCAACATTTTAATCAAGGCTTCCCAGTTCCAGCCCCAGGGCGTGCCGACCTATCTGCTGACCCACCCCGGCCTCCAGCAGCGGGTCCTGTCCGTGGACGCGGCCATCGCCGCCCGCGAGGATTACAGCCGGATGCGGGGCACCGGGAACCAGCAGGTTTTCGAGACCATCCAGGCCCGGCTGATCGCTCGGTGGAACGACCAGGCCAAGGCCCTGGCTCATTTTCAGCGCCGACTCGACCAGAATCCCAAGGACGCCACGGCCATCTATGGCCTGGGCTTGGTTTACGCCAACCAACAGGACTTGGCCTCGGCCGAAGCCTCCTTCCAAAAGGCCTTGGCCCTTCAGCCGAACAACGTCGAAATCCTCACCGACCTGGCCGAACTCCTGTACAAAAAGGGCGACTTCAACGCCGCCCTGGACAAGCTGGGCATCGCCGCCGCCGAACGGCCCGGTTCGATTCGAATCGAATTTCTGCTGGCCCGCCTCTACCAGGTTCAAGGCAGACTGGAAGAGGCTAGGGACCGGTATCGCCGCGTGCTGGACCTGGATCCCAACAACGAAGACAGCCTCTACCAGCTCGGCCTGGTCTATGGCGGCCTGAACGATCTGGCCCAGGCCCGGCTGTACACCGGGCTGTACTTCAAGGCCACCGGCGACCCGGACAACGCCCTCTATCACCTCCGCTTGGGGCTGAAGCAGGCCGAGGGCCGGCCGGCGGTGCAAGACCGGATCGAGAGGACGATCAGCGAGATCACGGCCCAGTACGGGGACCGGGAGCGCCGGGGCGTCAGGAACCGACAGTGAGCGATCTTCTGGCCGGGTTGTCCGGCGGCGACCGCCGGTCCATCGGCCGAGCCGAGGAAGTGGTCGCCGAGGTGCTCCAACGGCGAGAAGCGTTGGCCGAGGTTTTCGAGGGCCTTGAACATGCCGACCCGGTTGTGCGCATGCGCGCCGCGGACGTGGTCGAGAAGGTCAGCCGCGCGCGGCCGGAGTGGTTGGGTCCTTACAAGGCCCGGTTGATCGGTCCAATCGCTGGGATCGATCAGCAGGAGGTCCAGTGGCACGTGGCCCAGATGATCCCCCGGCTCGAACTCGCCCCGGCCGAACAAACCCTGGCGGTGGAGGTTCTCACGCGTTATATGCGGGATTCGAAGAGCCGCATCGTTCAGGCCAACGCCCTCGAAGCGCTGGCCGAGCTGGCCCGAAGGGACCCCGCGCTTCGCGACCGGGCCGTCGAGACCATCCGAGGGGTTATGCAAGCCGGCTCGCCGGCCGTGGTCGGCCGCGGCCGGAAAATGCTGGACACGTTGTGAAACGGACCGGATTTATGGTAGAAGAGTAAATCGAATCACGGCGTGTATGCGGATCGGAAGTCCATGATCGAGGGGAGTGGAAGAAAACCGCCATGAGAAACAAAATTATTTTTGATAAGGTCGATAGCTTCACCCTGACCCGGGACCTCAAGGCCTCGGGCCACTATCCCTTTTCCCGGGAGATCGTTTCCGGGCAGGACACCGAGGTTTACCTCAAAGGGAATCGCAAACTGCTCATGCTCGGGTCGAACAGCTACATGGGCCTGACCAACCACCCGGAAATCAAGGAGGCGGCCAAAAAGGCCGTGGAAAAATACGGCACGGGATGCGCCGGTTCGAGATTCTTGAACGGCACCTTGGACATTCATGAGGAACTCGAAGAGGAGTTGGCCAAGTGGGTCAAGAAGGACGCGGCCATTCTCTTTTCCACCGGCTTTCAGGCCAACCAGGGCGTCATCGCGCCTCTGGTCGGCCGGCACGACCACATTGTTTTAGACAAATACGACCACGCCAGCATCGTGGACGGCGCCCGGTTGAGCATGGCCAAGGTCAGCCGCTATGCCCACAACGACATGAAAGACCTCGAACTGGTCCTTTCCCGCATCCCCAAGGACACCGGCCTGTTCATCATCACCGAGGGCATCTACAGCATGGACGGCGACATCCTCAAGCTGCCCCAGGTGGCGGAGCTGGCCGAACGCTTCGGCGCGGCGCTCATGGTGGACGACGCCCACGCCCTGGGCGTGCTGGCCAAGGACGGCAGCGGTACGGCCTCCCACTTCGGCCTGACCGACAAGGTCGATATCATCATGGGCACCTTCAGCAAGTCCCTGGCCTCCCTGGGCGGGTTCATCGCCGCGGACCAGAACACCGTCGAATTTCTGCGGCACGGTTCCCGGGCTTATATGTTCAGCGCCAGCATGGCCCCGGCCTCGGCCGCGGCCGCCCTGGCCGCCCTCAAGATCATCCAGCGGGAGCCCGAGCGCATCGAGCGCCTGTGGAAGATCACCACCATGATGCGGGAGGGTCTGCAGGCCTTGGGGTACGATACCCGGGCCTCGGAAACCCCGGTCATCCCCGTCTATGTCGGCGACGCCCTGCGTCTCCTGCGCATGACCATCCGGCTGGACGAGGAAGGCGTCTTCGTCAACCCTGTTTATCCGCCGGCCGTCCCGCCGACCGACACCCTGTTGCGCATCAGCCTCATGGCCACCCACACCGACGAACAGATCCAGTTCGCTCTGGACAAAATGGAAAAAGTGGGCAAGGAAATCGGGCTGCTGTAATCGGTTGGGACGGCTGGGCCATGAGCCGCCAACCGCCGCCGGTCTTGGACCGAACGCACGGCTGAAAGATGGAAAAATCCGTCATGCGTCTGGCTCGCGCCCTGAGAATCCTGTGGGTCCTGGGAATGGTCCTGGCCGCGGTGGGCATGTGGATCCCCAGCCAGCATCTACCGCAAGAGGGCATCAGCGACAAGCTGGTCCATGGGGCCATCTTCACCTTTTTGGCCCTGCTGCCCACCGTGAGTCAACCCGCCTGGCTCCCGGCCGTGGGCCTGGGACTGACCATGATCCCCTTCAGCCTGGTGCTGGAAATCGGCCAACTCTGGGTGCCGGGCAGGAGTTTCGAGATACTCGACATCGAGGCCAACACCCTGGGCGTTCTTCTGGGGGTTCTTGTCGGCGTGATTCTGCGCCTGATCCAGCAGCAGCCGGATCGCCGCTTATCTTAAAAAGCCTGGACGAAAACGGAAAACGGGCGGGATTTCAGTGCAGAATTCTGGCTTCCTGCTCGACCAGCATCTCCTTCAGGGTCTGCTCGGTCTCGGGCTGAGATTTTTCCCGATCAAAAGACAAGCCGAGATGATAACGGTTCGATTCGGTGGGATCGGGAGAGCTGTACACCACCTTGGCTTCGAAATGAAGCGGCGGGCTGCCTTCGACCAGATAACCCAGCAACTGCAGGAACTGTCCGATATCAACCGGGGACTCGGTTTCGCACCGCAGTCCGCCCAGGCTGATGTTGTGAATCCGGCCTCGGCGGTAGGCGGCTTCGACCTCCGGGGAGTGCTGGCGGAAGAGCATTTCGGCTTCCCACGGGTAGCGCACGTGTTGCCGTTTGTTCTGACTCCAGGAAATGACGCAATTTCGGCCAACTGACTTGCCGCGATAGAGGGCCTCGTCCGCGCGCTGAATCAAGGCCAGACCCTCGGCGGCGTCCTCCGGTGCGGTGGCCAGGCCGACAGTGACAGTCAGATTCCCGTTGGCCAGGTATTCCTGCCCCGTGAAAGGGTGTTGTTCGATGGCCAAGCGGTGCCGTTCGGCCACGATCCAGGCGGATTCCTTATCGGTCCTCGGCAGGATGAGAAAGAATTCCTCCCCGCCGTATCGAATGACATGATCGATGCTCCGGGCCGTGCGTTCCAGGACGCGGGCGAGTTCGGCCAAGGCCGCGTCGCCGGCTTGATGGCCCAACCGATCGTTGAAGCTCTTGAAATGATCCACGTCGATCATCAGCACCGAGGTGGGGTGCTTATACCGCTTGGTATTCCCCAGTTCCCGCTCCAAGACGCGGTTCAGATAGCGGCGGTTGTACAGGCCGGTCAACTCGTCCACCAGAATGGACTTTTCTTTCTGGAGATAGAGCTGGACCTCGATCAGGATGGGATTCTTCAGCTTGGGCAGGATGTTGGTGAAATAGTCGCACAGGGCCACGCGCAGCCCCACGTCGCGTCCCAGGATGCGGCTCAGATGATCGCGGTGCTCCAAGGTGGCGAACCAATGACTCCGGGCCTCATCGGGCTCGAAAGTCATCTGGGTGAGCAGAAACAGGATTTCCGGATAAATCCGCCGGCCGAGGTTGGTCTCCATCTGCCGCCATTGTTCCAAGGTCAGCGGCTGAGACTTGTCTTCATCCAGATACTCGACCAGCACCTTGAGAGAAATATTGTTGCCGTCTAGGATATCCATTTTATGAACGTCCTATGAAATCAACCGGCCGGCATGGGCCGGGAAGAGAGCTGCGGCTTTATATTTTTTTATCACGCGAGCCGGACCTTGTAAAGAGCAGGGCCTTGATACGACTCGACATTACATTATCAAGCTGCGACCCAGAATGATGACCAGACCCGCGACGACGCACCCTCCAAGCCAGGTGAGCTTGCCCCGCAATTCGCCCACCAGCACCTCGTAGGAAAAAAAGAAAACAATGATCTTGGTGGCGATGAACCCCAACTGGTAAATGCGAATCCGCTCGTCCGGCAGATTCGGAACGACCAGCGCCACGAGCAGGATCAGAAAGTCGAGCGGCGTGCTTTTGAACCCCTGCCGGCGCGTGAATCTGAGCGTCAGGATGACGAACAGGGTCAGAACGACGAAAGAAAAATTGAACGTTTGAAGGAGCAAGCCCTGGAGCCACGGCGCCGACTGCCTCTGGGACAGGTAGATCATGACCGGCACCACCAGGTAAACGCTCAACCGAAGGGCCCCGGCCAGGAAGTCCCGCTTCACCACCCAGACCACGACCACCAAAGCCAACAAGCCGAAAAACAGCACCAGGAAAGAGGGCTGCATCCTCGGAGCGGCGGCGCAGGTCACCAGGAACAACAACGGGAACAAGACTTGAAAAACGCCAAAGGTGACTCTGATGATCACCTGCTGGTTGAGAATCGTCTTCAAACGGCCCTTGATGACCGTGTCCACCAGGGTGAAACGTCTCATCCGCCAGCCGCTGCGGTCCGCCAGGAAAAAAATGCTCAGGACAATGCTGGAAAACACGAGATACAAAGCCAGCAGCAGCCACTCCGAATAAAAACGGAGCAGGTAGGCCGCCACCACCAGAAACGCCTGGATGAAATAGATGGCCAGCACCGCTTCGGTGTGCGACAGGCCCACCCGCATCAATTTGTGATGAAAATGGTTCATGTCCGCGGCAAAGGGCGAACGGCCGTCCACGATGCGTTCGAACATGACGGTCAGGGTGTCCAGGACCGGGAAACCAAGCAGAATCAAAGGCAAAAGCGGGCTGAAAGCCCTACCGGACTGGGTCAGTTGCAGGCACAGGACCGCCGCCAAAAATCCCAGGACCTGACTCCCCGCATCGCCCATGAAAACGGTCGCCGGATAGGTGTTGAAGCGAAGAAAACCGAAAATGGCTCCGGCCACGGCCACGCTCAACAGCGCGACCGTAAGCTGCTCGGACTGGTAGGCCAGGAAAGCGAGGCAGATAAAAATCAGGAGACAGACCCCACCGGCCAGTCCGTCCAACCCGTCGGCCAGGTTGATGGCGTTGGTCACGCCGATGATGACCACGAGCGACAGCGGAATCGACAGCCAGGGCGGAACAAGCATTCCCTCGGGCAGCAGGGTCCCCAGGGACCGAATCTGAACCCCGCCGTAAATAATGACCACCAGCGCCGCCGCCAATTGACCGATGAATTTGATCCGATAATCCAGGTCCCGAATATCGTCCGTCACGCCAAAAACCACCAGAATCCAGGACCCCATCAGCACCGACCAGACGAACTGGCCGCCCGGCACCCATAAGACCATCGGGAGAAGCATGCCGCCGGCCATGGCCAGCCCCCCGCTGCGTGGCACGGGCTGCAGGTGAATTTTTCGCGAACGCGGTTCGTCCATCAGGTGCAGTCTCTCGCCCAGTCCTCGCAACAAAGGGACCAGGACGATGGTAACGAACATGGCGATCAGAAGTGTGGCTAGGTATATCATCTCGGTTGGTACAACCGTTTCGACGCGCGCGGCGGGATACGCCGGCGGGATGTCCGCCGTTTAAAACCCAAACGACGAGCAGATATCGAATGTGATCGCGTAATCCCCCGCTTCCTCCACACACTTCGAAACAGGAAGCTTTATTTGGAGGGCCGCTGCTGCTGTTTTGAAAAGAGAGAGCGTCGCGTGGCCCGCCACGCCCTGAGGTGAGAAAAATCGAACTTGGGAGATAAAAGGACGGACAGGCAAGAGGTGATCAGAGCGCGCGGATGCGATAGCTCGGGCTGAAGCAGATCGCCATCCCTCTTGTTTCGCTGCGAATCACCTTCCCGCTCACCTTGATATAAGCCTGCTTGCCGCTCAGCTTCTTTAGGCTTTCGATCGACAGAACCAGATCGATATTAACCTCGGTACCTTCCGCCAAGGGCTGGTCTGTGTGAAAATAGGCCCCGCCCGAGCAAATGTCGCTGGTCAGCAGGTTCAATCTTCGGCGTTCTTCCTGAGCGAGATCAGAGATCACCTCAACCGTGGCTGGAATTTCCAGCTCGAACCTTTCGAGTTTCCGTCTTTCTGCCACAGACATCATCGCTCCTCAGGGTTGTCTTACCCTAATACAATATCCATGGAAAAACAATACGAATTCTGTCTTATTTTTATCCTTATTTTCTAAAACTTTAGTATGAAGCGCCGCTCCTCCTGCTTGAACGCTTTCACCCGCCGTATTCGAATCCGCGGTGTGGGTCGATTCGATTCCCCGCCGTTCAAAGAGGCCGTGCCTCTTACCGGAAAAACGTTCCTTTAAAGGTTTTTGCCCGCCCACAAGGCGGCCTGGAGACGGTTTGGCACTCCTATTTTCTTAAAAATATTGTAAATATGCGTTTTGACCGTGTGCCGGCTGATCGAAAGCTGGTCCGCGATCTCCCCATTGCTCGTCCCGATGCTGATCAAGCTGAGAATTTCGATCTCCCTCTCCGTGAGCAGCAGGCGCGCCTTATGAGGAATCCGGGAGCCGATATTCCTGTCCCGGGAGACACATCTGGCTAAAATCTGTCGAGAAACCCAAAACTCGCCTTTGAGGATGGCCTGGATCCCCCGAGGCAGAACGTCCAGATCATCCTTTTCGTAAAAAAAGCCCCGGACACCCCGAGCGATGGCCTCTTCCTCCAGCCCGGTCAAGGCAAGAACATTGAAAAAGGCAATGAGATCCTTTTCCCGTTCGGAGGGATAATACGTCTCGAATTCGGCCAGACAAGATTCTTTATCCTGCCCCTGGCAATCCCAGAGAATGAGTCTGAGAGCATGCGCCGACAACTCCCCTTTCAATGGAAGCCGAAAGCTGTCCTCGCCGGCCCGACAGGACAGGCTGAGCTTTGGCTCGAGATAGGAGGCCATAAGTTCGTTTGTGGTCTTTTTCGGGCCGATCACGCAAACGATTTTTTCGGGTGAATTTGACATACCATCCTCTTGGTCAAGGTCCCGGCCTCATCACGAACGCGCCCCACTCCGACCATGCATCCGTGTCACCCTCCATTCTTCATTCTCTCAACCTTGCCGCTCAACCTCGGCCGCCCGCCCTCCACGGGCCATCGAAATAGCACAGCCAAGCCGAGCCGGCACCGGATTCAAGCCACCGGGAGGGGGATATTGGGCACAATGATACATCGCGCACAAGGGAATGTAAAACTATTCTTGTCCCCTGAATTGACAATTAGATATCAATACCCATCTTTCCGGCGCGAAAACGGGAAAAAAGTCCTTTGGCGCTTCGGTTGCTCGGCCGCCGGCTTCTCCCCGTCAAACAGACCCTGATGAAACCCCACGTGCTGCTCGATCAATGTTCGATGGGATTCCATGGTCTTTTTGAGTTGATCCAAAAGCTCCACAAACCGGGCGTCCCCTCCAACTTGACGCTTTTCCTCTGCCATCAATCTTCGTTCGAGCTGTTCCGTCCCCGCTTCCAGACGGGCGATCCGCTCTTCCAAGACCTTGAACCGACCCAACAACCTGGATGTGACCCGATTCGTCGGCTCCTCTTGACGCGTGGACGACGCAGTCGGTTCGGCCGCCGCCTTTCCGGACAGGCCGCCCAGCATCCGATGGGAGGCCACCACGGCCAGGATCGTTTCCGGTCCGATCACCGCGAGTTCATCGGCGAAGCCGTAAACCAAGGCCGTGTCGCAGAGGATATTGATCAAACGCGGAATACCACGGGAATGCTTATAAATCAACTCAATGGCCTCGTCGGAGAACAGATCGAGACGGCTTGACCCGGCCACGTTCAGCCGATACTGCACGTATTGGTGCACGTCCTTGAGGCTCAGCGCCTCCAAATGCGCGTGCACCGTGACGCGTTGTAAAAACTGTTCAAGGTCCCGGCTTCGAAGCTTGTCGGTCAGTTCGGGTTGACCGACGAGGATGATCTGAAGGAGATGGTGCTTTTCGGTCTCCAAGTTGGACAACATCCGAATCTCTTCCAAGGTCCGGCGCATCAAGTTCTGCGCTTCGTCCACGATCAAGACGACCCTTTTCCGGACCGCGAACTGCTCCAGCAGGAACCCTTGAAGCCGATCCAGAATCTCCACCTTGTCCAAGCCGTCCACGTTCAGATCGAACTCTTGACAGGCCATCTTGACAAACTCGACCGGTTCCAAATCCGTGTTGTTGAGAATGGCCACGTGAATGTCCTGAGGAATCTTTTGAAGCAGGAAGTTGATCAGCGTGGTCTTGCCTGAACCGATTTCTCCGGTAATGACCACAAATCCCTTATTCTCGCGGATGGCATATTCCAGGTGATGGAAAACGTTCTCGTGACCCGCGCTCATATACAGATAGTCCGGGTCCGGCAACAGATTGAACGGCTTTTCCTTAAGCCCGTAAAAGACTTCGTACATGGCTCAATATCCGGAGGTGCGCTGGACTTTGTTCATCACCAAGCCCAAAAGGGGGCGTCGTTCAAGCAATTCGAGGCTGCGTTCCAGATCGCGGCGTTTCGTCCGTTCGGCTTGGACAACCAAAACGACGCCGTCGATAAACCGGGAAAAAACCACCGGGTCCGGACAGCACAGCAAAGGAGAGCTGTCGAAAATAAGGAACCGGTCCGGGTATCGGCCTTTCATCTCCTTGACCAAGGCCTCCATGCGGGGGGCGCCGAGAAGTTCGGTCGAATTGGGCAAGGATCGCGGGCCCACGGGCAGGATGGTCAGCTTATCGATGCCCGGATTGATCAGCAGCGAAGACAGGTCCGATTCGCCCAAGAGATAATCCGCCAGGCCCTTGCGGGCCGTGAGGCCGAAAAAACGGTGAACGGACGGCCGCCGCAGGTCCGTATCCACCAAAAGCGTTGTCCGGTTCACCTCTTGCGCAATGCTGACGGCCAGGTTGACGGCCAGCAACGTTTTGCCTTCGCCGTCTCTGGGGCTGGTAATCAAAAGGCTGTTGCCGCCGGTGGCTTTCAGTTTTTCAAAGACCTGGGTCCGCAGCAGCTTGATCTGGTCCGCCGCCTCGCCCTGGTGGAAAAGCGAAACCAGCTTATTTTTTTCCAGCAAGTGACGAGAAGTGGGGATGACGGGGGTCTTTCGGGGCATCGATGCCGTCTCGGGCTCTGCGACTGACCGAGACGGCGGTTCGGGCACGGAATGGTCCCGGACCGACTCCACGCCAAGATTCTCAGTTCCCGATTCGGTCTGCTGGCGAGACTTTTCCAGAGCCTTTTTCAACAGGTCCTCGGGCGCGGCAGAGACATCGACGACCGGCTCGTTCGCCTCTTGAGGCGGCGGTCCGTTCCCCGATTCTCTGGCCTGTTTAGCCTGGTCCAAGGCCCTTTTCAGTTTGCTCATGCCTGACCTTCCCTCACGGTGAAAGCCCGTTGCTCGTCCGGCTCTGGGTCCGGCTCAGGTGAGAAGCAGCATTCGTTTTTGCAGCTTGATGATGAGAATGTCCAGCGGCATCACCATCAGATGCACGGAAATCAAAGCGATTACGATAAAGAGAATGGCGCATCCCACCACGATGATCCACCGCAGACGCCGGTTCCATTGCTCGCGGTCCGTGTCCATGATCGGCACGGAGGCCAATAGCGGCAGGTCTGTAAGAGGCGCCAGTTCCTCCACGGTCTTGATCGAGCCGTCGAGTCCTTCCCGCGCAACGGCAAAGGCTGAGCCCGCCCCCAAAGCCAATACCGCTCCGACCAGAATCAAAGCCAACCGGTTGGGCTTAAACGGTTTGCTTGGCCGGACAGCGGGTTCAACAATGGTAAATCGCTCCGCGGTTTGAGATTCTTCCATGCCTTGGGCTGCCTTGGCTGAAATGAGCTTGGCCGCCAGATCGTTGTATCGGCTTTGAGACAATCTGTAGTCTCGTAACAGGCTGTTGTACTCCCGCTCCACGACCGGCGTATTTTCGAGCCGCCTTTCGTACTCGTCTAAAGCCGCCTTCAATCTTGCCTGTTGGTCGAGAAGGTTGGCCCGTTCCATATCCAGGGCGGTAAGTTGCATTTTGATTTCGATATAGACCGGGTTGTCGGGCTCCTGTTCCTCTTTGGCCTCCCCCGCCGGTTTTTTCTGGGCTTCGACGATTTCGAGTTCCTTGGAGAGATTCTCGATCTGCTTTGTTTTGGCCACCACGTCCGGATGCTTGGGTCCAAACTTGGCCTTGAGCTCCACCAACTCGGCCTCCAACGCCGTCAGCTCACCGCGCTTTCTTTGAATATTCTCCTCTGGAGTCAGTTGCTTTTCCAACTCCTCGATCTGTTTCTGCAGCCGCTTCACGGTGGGATGCTTCTCTGAAAGACTGCTGCGCGCGAGCATGAGTTGGGTTCGCAGGACTTTGAGCCTTTCCCTGGGGTCCAGGGTTTCTTGCCCTTCTCCCAAAGAAACCGGACGGTTCGGCGGGATGTTGGACAACCTTTCTTCGAGCAGGATCTTTTTGTCTTGCAAGGCGTTCAGTTGTGCCTGGACCTGACCCAGATTCTGCCGCACCCGATCGATCTCCTGCAGATTGGATACACGGTTTTCGGGCAAGGCGGCCATGTAATGGACCTTGAAATCGCTGATCTTTTTTTCCAGGTCTTCCATGTTCGCCTGGGCCTTATTTTTTTCGTCCTCCAGGAATTTGGAGATGACCGACACACGCCGGCCCCGGGTGCGGGCGTTTTCTTCCAGGTACAAGGAAGCCAGGACATTAGCCGTCCGTTGAACGGTCGAGGGGTCTCGCCCCTCGTAGGACAGCTTGAAGGCAATCGTATCGCCGCCGCCGCCACCGCCCCGACGTTTCACCACATCGCCTCCGACCGTGGACAAGCGGATGTTCCGGCGCATCTTTTCCACGATCTCCTCGACCGTGTACCTGTCGCGCATCTCCGGGTACAGGTTGAGCTGCCGGATGATATCCAAAAGCTTGGTGCGGCTGAGCACTTGGTGGCTGATGACTTCCAGACGCTCCTCAACATTGGATGTCACGGTGGATTGAACAAACGCCTCTGGAATCTGTTGACCCTCAACCAGGATGGTCGTCTCGGACCGGTAGGAAGGAGGAATAATAAAGGCCACAATTACAGCGGCGCTCAAGATCACCGCCGTGATGATCAGAAAGCCCCATTTTCTCCGCCGGATAATCCCACGGACGTCCTGAAGGTTGATGAATGGTTCGGTTGCACTCATGGCGCGCCCCGTTTCATATATCGTACTGCTTGGGAAAAGCTAAAGTTACGGACACAAACACCCCGTATTGATTGGTCGCTTCCTCGTCCGAGGCCCCCCCCAACCGGTGGCTGTACGAACACCCCACCTGAACGGAATGACCGGATAGGAATTTATAGCCAAGCGAGGAGGAAAATCGGTAAACGGTCTCATACGCCCCCTCGGCCTCGGACCCGGTCTCGGATTGCGAAAAAAACGCCCCCCCGGAAAGGCTCAGGCTCAAACGTTCCGTTAACCGATACGAATAATTGGCGGACAGCGAATCCGAGTTCAGGGCTTGACCATAGGCGCTATAACGCAAATCGCGACTGTAACCAAAGCCCAAAGAGGATCGCTCTCCCCTATGCGACACCCGCGCCCCGGCCGTGACCCCCCAAGAGGTGGATAGACCTTCCGCGGTTCGATACACCACCTGATACAACAAGTCTTCCTCAGAAATCGGAACCACTTCCACCAAGGTCAGGAGCTGCCGCGTCTCCGTGTAGCGCGGCCCCACATTGACCGATAAGGACCAGGTCTGGCTTACGGAACGGCTCCAACCCACGGAAGCGCTGTAATTTCTCACGTGGCTGACGTCCGAGTCGTTCGTGCCGTAGCTCGTGGAAAACGAGAGGCTGTCTTTTTGAGTGGCCAGCGCATGGGAAAGAGAGAGGCTGAAGCTGTTGGATTGGCTATCCGTGTAGCCCCCGAATTCATAGGACACCCGGCTGTGCGAGTAGGACAGGCGGAACGAATCGCGCTCGCTGAGGGCGTAGGAAAGGCCGCCCCCCCAACTGTAGCTCTTGCGACGGCTGGGCACGCTTTCGAGGTCCGCCGTCTCGGCCGCCTCTGTCTGGTCTGCCGGGGCTTCTTCCACAGATAGAAGGGTGATGTCCTGAGTGAAAGAAAAATTGCCTGAAGCCGATAAACGTTCGGTCATGGTTCGGCTACCGTTCAGGCCCAGGCGGATGAACTCGTCGTCGAGCGTCCGTTCGGTAGCGTACCGGCGCAGGCTGTAGGAGGCGTTTCCCGACAGACTCCACAGAAGTTCGCTTAATCCCAATCGCACCGATGGCGTGAAGACATATAACTGATCGCCCCGCCCGCCGCCGGTTTCAGCGGTGACATTCGAATCATATCGAGCACTCATGTTCAAAGAGGTGTCCAGGGTTAACACCCCGGCCGCCCGAACCTCACAGGGGAGCATAAAAAAAAGCATCAGGGCCGCTAAGCCGCCCCATTTAAAAAAACGTCTCATAGGATCAACCGGCCTACAAGTATTCCCCAAGTATCCCTCTCAGCCGCAAGCTCCAGGCAGGCGGTCAGGGGACCACAATCACGTCTCCCCGCTTCAAAATAACGTTCTGCTCGAGATTCCGCCCTTTTTCCACTTCATTATAATCAAAAGGAAGTTTGATGGTCTTGCCGCCCTCTTGCCGGAGCACCATGATCTTGCCGGCCGCGGCGAAGGGGGTCAGCCCCCCAGCCATGGCCAAGAATTGCAAGACCGTGGTTTCCATGCCAATCGGGAACTGACCGGGACGCGCCACCTTGCCGATGACATAGGCCTTCAGATCGTTGACCTGAAGCAGCATCACGGTCACGGTCGCGTCCGGTACGAACTCCTGGATTTTTTTGGCCGCGGCTTCACGAAGTTGGGTGGTGTTCATGCCCGTAATATCAATGTCACCCACCAAAGGAAAGGAGATGATCCGGTCCGGAGGAACGATCAGATCTCTTCGCAGGCTCTCGTCCTCCCAGACCGAAATCTGAAGCACGTCCGCGGGTCCGATCTGGTAGCGTTCTTTGTCGATAGGGGGTGGTGCCTGCTCTTCGGCTTTTTGCTCGGCCGGAGGCTTTTTCTCGTCGGTTTGGTCCTGAGCCAGGACGCCCGCTGCCGGCAGGATAACAAGCAAAAGGATCAATAGGAGCAACCAAGGCAACCTGGTTTTCGGACCTGACGATTTCATGACGCCCATGGCGGACCCACTCCATTTCCCGGGTAGAGGGAATACACGATGCTTCCGAGTATTATTTTCGGTACTATTTTAATGACTTCCTTATTGAATTGTCAATGATTTTTCATAGATTGTAACCCTGCGCCTTGCGGCCTGCCGATCCAAGGCGACCAGCCTTCCGTGATATTGCCGAACCGCTGGCCGCCCCATTCCAATCCTCCGTTATAAAAAACAAGGCAGGACCGCGAACGATCCTGCCTTATCTTAACTTTCGAATTGGTTGGGCTTAGCTGAAGAACCTCCGGGCAAACCCGATCAGGCCGATCAGACCCGAACCCAGCAGCCAGGCCGCGCCAGGCAGCGGCACCGACGCGCACTCAGTGGCCACGTGGAGGTCATCAAGGTTGATGATGTATTCGTTGCCATCATCTGTAAGCTGATCGAAAGAAAAAACCAAGTCTTCCCATTCCGGATTATCTCTGATCTGCCAAGCCGCCCGGAGCAAATAATAGCTTTGGTCCTCTCCGGCTGACCCCGCATAAAGCCACGCCCAGTCCAACAGGCTGATAGTCGTGCCTTCTTCACTTTCAAGCTGGACCAATTGAATAAGTTCCTCAATCGTCAATTGCTCCAATGCCGGGTCGTTGGAGATGAACACGGCTTCCAGATATACGTTCTTGAATTGGTTATCATCATCCAGGTTGTCCAGATGAAAAGTGGCTGCACCGCCCTCGGCGCCGATGATTTCAATAGACCAGCCAGAATTAACGGCACCGGTTGCCGTGACGCTGGTTACGGTATCAGACTCCCAGAGGAGAGGATCCAAATAACCCGAGTAAATGGCGCCGGGAGTACCATCCTCATCTCCCTCGGATTGCCATGGCGAAGAGTTGAAGTCCCAGTAAATATTGCGTTGATAAGGAGATGAAGTCACCCAATAGTCGGGGATGAATCCTTCGGGAGGCATGATCCAGCCATCACCGTTCGAGTCGCTGCTCATAGGCCAATTGTTTGGATTCACCGGAATGTCAGCAGGATATGGTGAAGGGTTAGCCGCACACACCGCAGGGACGACGAAAATCGCCAGCGCCAGTAGTAGGACCAGAATACTTTTTCTCATGACCGTTGCCCTCCTCCCGTCAAAGAGACGAGTTACTTTTGTTAGCTCAAATCAATTATTGCTTCTCTATTGGGTTCAATTCAAGCACGCGGGGAGGGTACAGTCAATACGACAAAAGTATCATTTTTCGATATTTCAAGAAAAAAATACTAGGACTCTTTTCTTAGACGAGCCCGGTGCGGTCGGCCATGTCCAGCATTTAGTTCCTGATATCACTTGGAAAAATCTTGCCTGACCCATAACTTGTAAATACAAACGAAAAACCCACCAACTCCAAAGAGTAGTGGGCTTTCCGTACTTCCCGAAATTCCCTAAAAACTACCGCGTCCGGGCCAAAAAGACACCATTGCGCAAACCTTCCAGTGTATCCGAGTCTTGGCCAGCATGCCAAGACCCGGCGGCGCTATAAGTGGCCGAGTTGGAATCCGTGCCTTGCCACACCAAGGCGAAATACCAGCTAGCTGGGGTTGAGCTGTTATCCACGGCCCTCCCGCAGCCGATCGCGCCCGCGACTGGCCTGGCTAAAGGTGTCGACCAATTCGGTACCCCGAAAACTGAGACGCCATTAAAGGGATTCCGTGGGATTTTATCTGGAGGAACAATGCCTTCAACGGTGGTCTCAGGTGTGATTTGATTAGCTCCAAAGCCAACCGCAACCGGTGCTTCTACCCAATTCGAGGCAGGGTTAGCTATAAAATATCCCGATAATGTAAAAAGATAATCCAGAATCGTGCTCCCATTATCTTCCGGTTGGGCCTGAACCTGCCCTTCGACCCACTCCATGCCGAATGAGGCCAACTCGTTGCAGTTCTGGCGGACAAGATTGTACTTGGTGTCGATGTTGGCCCGCCAGGCACGGGGTACGATCACGGCCAGCATGATGCCGATGATGACCACCACCAACAGAATTTCAATCAAGGTAAAACCCTTATTTCCTACCGGTTTCTTCATGACCATCCTCCCTCAATTCGGGTGCAAGTCCCGGCTGAGTATGCTTCTCTAACGTCCGAAGCTACTTCTTCAGAGTTTATAATCTAGCCCGAATCTCCGGGGCTTGTCAATACAATTCTCTGCAAAAACAGAGGATTTCGGCCCTAACTCAAAAAACCATGCTTCCTTATTCGTTGAAATTACTGGCAACATCATGGCCGGTTCACGACAGTTTCATGGCCGTTTCCGGGCACATCTCCTGGCAGCAGAAGCAGGCCAGACAGGCCTCGGCGTCCACCACCGGCGTGCCCTCGTCGCCCATGGACAGGGCCGAGGCCGGGCATTGGTCGATGCACACGCCGCAGCCCGTGCAGAGCGCGGGGTCGGCCTTGGGTCTGAGTTGGGTACGGGCCTGGAAAAACGTACCATCCGTGGACCTTTCCCAGGAAGAACCGGCCGACGGAGGCAGCTTGAAATTCGGCACCGGGGTCAAGGCCCCCACGACCTCGATGTCCCGGTCGTCGTAGGCTCCCAGCCCCTGAGCCCTCGCCGTTTGCAAGAACGGCAGCCCCGCCGGATCGAAGCCCATCATGCGGCTCACGACCGCGTCCAGGGCCACCGCGTTGTTCGAGGCCAGGATGCGGCCGATGTCCCGCAGCTCGGTCGAGGCCGGTCCGTTGCCTTCCATGCCCACCACGGCGTCCATGATGACCAGGTCCGGCACCCGCAATTTAAAGACGTCGATCAGCATTTCGTGGAAACGCAACGCCGTCCCGGATTTGGAATGCAGGTTGGCCTTGATCGCGCCGGGCAAAAGGCCGTAGCTGTTTTTCACCGCGCCGGTCAGCACGGTCAGCCCGTGGGTTTTGAACTTGGGCACCGAGATGAGCACATCGGCTTCGGTCACGGCCCGGGAAACGCTGACCCGGCCGGCGAATTTGGGATTGAAAACCATTTCCACCGCGTCGGAACCGATGTTTTGGTAATGGCCCTGGGACGCCTCCATGAGACCGCTCTGCCGGAACGTCTTTTCATTGGCCCCGTAGCTCATCATGCCCGGATTGTCGCCGACCACGATGCGGCTGGCTCCCAGGGCCTCGACCTTGTCCACCACGGCCCGGACCACGGCCGGGTGGGTGACGATGCCCTGCTCCGCGTTCGAGGCCCGGAGCGCGTTGGGCTTGATGAGCACGCTACGGCTTTGGATGGGTACGGGAAACAGATCGAAGGCCCGGTCCACCGCCTCCCGCAAACGGTCGTACGTCGCCTCATGAATGAGCACCTGGTGCATGCGCGCCTCCAAAAATGGGCTTTCCCATGGATGTATCACGCGTTCCGGCCTTCGTCAACGCGAGCGGTCCGGGCGTCCGGAAGGGGCTTGACCTGGCGGGACCGAACCATTAACGTATAATCTTTCAATGATGACTCATTGATGAATCATCGGCAAAGAACGATTGAACATCGGCAACGAGGAGGAGAAATCGCATGGCCAGCAAACCTTCCTGGCAATACTACAAAAACTTGAGCGACATGTCCCGGGTGCGCGCCTTGGCCGAATCCGTGATGAACGGACGCAACAGCGAAGGCGGACCCCGGATCATCTCCGCGGCCGAAGCCTACGAGATCGCCTGCCGCATGCCCTGGGTGACCGTCACCGACCGGCCCATCTACAAGGGCGCCATCCAGCGCCTGGGCCTGCCGGCCAACGCCCGGGTCATCAACGACAACCACGGCGAAACAGTCGGGCGCTCGGCCGCCGCCCGGGTTTTTTACAACCGCGTCTCCAAAAGCGAACAGAACAAACTCGAAGGCCTGCTGCGCGAGGCCATCTACGACCTGCAACGCTTCCACGACCTGGTCATCTGCGAGGCCGTGGTCGGCGCCCACCCGGACCTGATGCTCAAGGCCCGGATCGTGGCCCCGGAAGAGGATGCCTCGAACCTGTTCAACTGGCTGGCCAACTATCAGCCCCTGGCCGCCGAACCGGCTTACGACGCCTCCAAGGTCCATCCCATCCCGGACATCCTTTTCGTGGCCTATCCCGAATGGAAATCCGACGACCCGCGCTGGTCCAAGGGCTGCGTGCTCATCGACGAAAAGCACATGACCATCTTCAACCTGGGCCTCCGGTACTTCGGCGAACGCAAGAAGGGCACCCTGACCATGGCCTGGACGGCTGGCATGCAGCTCGGCGCGGTCGCGGCCCACGGCGGCATCCGCGAAATCGACCTTTCCGGCTGCAAGGGTTTCGAAAAGCGGGGCAAGCAGGTCATGGCCTTTTACGGCCTGTCCGGCTCGGGCAAATCCTCCCACACCAACTCCCTGGACAACGAAGGCACCCTGCCCAAGGGCTTCAAACGCCGCATCGCCCACGACGACGCCTTCCAGATCGACTACAAAAACCAGAAGGCCTACGTCTGGGAACCGGCCCTGTTCGACAAGACCGACGCCCGGGAACTGGACCACCCGGACTGGGAATACCTCATCTCCACCCAAAACATGCTGGTGGTCGAGGTGGATGGAAAAATTCTCCCCTACGGCTTTGACACCCGCAACAACAACGGCCGGGCCATCCTGGCCCGCGAGCTGCTCGGAGAGACGACCAACGTCATCGGCTTCCCCAACGCCATCGGCTGGCTGATGAAGGACGCCACGCTGCCGCCCGTGGTCAAGGTGAACAACATCGATCTGGCCGTGGCCCTGGGCGCGACCCTCATGACCAAACGCACCGCGGCCGAGAACGTTTCGGCCGAGGAGATGCGGAAACTGGTCTTCGAACCTTTCGCCAATCCCTTCCGGGTCTATGAACTCTACCGGGACTGCGAGGGTTACGAGGCGGTTTTCAAGGCCGGGTGCCAGTGCTACGTCTGGACCGGCGGCGGCTCCGGCTTCTGGAAGACCTCGACCGACGACGTCAGGCCCGTCCCCTTGAAAACCTCCCTGACCCTTCAGACCGCCATCCTGACCGGCGTGCTGGACTGGGAGGATTGGGACCTGGTGCCGGGCGCGCAAATCCCGACCAAAAAATCCGTGGACAAAATCCTGCCCGGTTACTACGACCTGTACAACCCGGCCGAGATCGGCAATCCCGACGAGTACGTGGCCCGGCTGAGGGATCACTTCCAACAGCGGATCGACTACCTGGAATCCAGCGACGTGGTGGCCAAGCCCGGGCTGCTCAAGCGGTTGGTCAAAGCTTTGACGCTGAAGAAATAGTGTCGTGCGTTAGAAGCTCATTACTTCCTTTGAGGTAATTTCCTGTCATTGCGAGCGAAGCGTGGCAATCTCATAACTGAGTAGAATTACACGAGATTGCTTCGTCGCTTCGCTCCTCGCAATGACCTAGTACGAAGCCCTATTTCTGAAGTAAGCTGTCCTCTCGTTCCAGGGCAGAGCCCTGGAACGGGGGATAGCTTCGAGGCTCCGCCTCGACACCTTTACCGTCCGATTAAGTTGGAATTATTGGAGAAAAATTGTGTTGGGGCAGAGCCTCAAGTCGTTATGGCGTTCCAGGGCAGAGCCCTGGAACGAGAAGAAAGGGTACTTATCCGTCATTGCGAGGAGTCATGTCCTAGGCCGACGCAGGAGGCCGGAGACGGACGACGCGGCAATCTCACGCGGGCGAAACTTGAAGTCCGACGGATAGCTCGCATGGCCGACAAGCGGCCATGGCACCCGGCGTTCTGGATTCCCGCTTGAACCACGCGGGAATGACGGTTTCAGCTCTCAGAGAGGGCGAATACGTCACCCCCGCGAAGGCGGGGGTCCAGGGGTCCCCAAGTCGATGACCACGGCATAGTTGCCGTCACCCCCGCGAAGGCGGAGGTCCAGGGGTCCCCAAGTCGATGACCACGGCATAGTTGCCGTCACCCCCGC
>Ga0209163_1000222_pt1 | contig 135768 bp, 138 predicted proteins | sample MTBAKSrepl2MetaG_FD_187457 | JGI IMG/M metagenome (GOLD analysis project Ga0209163, IMG submission 187457) | Enrichment culture microbial communities om Arthur Kill intertidal strait, New Jersey, USA, that are MTBE-degrading - MTBE-AKS2 (Arthur... | ecosystem: Environmental > Aquatic > Marine...
TTCTTTGTGTTACCATTTCTCATGGCTATACTCCTTTCTTCCAGTTGGTTTTTACCAACTTGGTATACGTAAGAAAGAGTATAGCCTTTTTTATGCTGTCCCATCCTCTCTGTAATATAGCAAGCTCCCGTCGAGGGAGGGGAAGTAGAGGGGTGCTCCCGTCGGGGGAGGATACATAGGGAGGCTTCTGTAGAGAGAGGAACGATAATACGCCTCCACAAGAAAGTCTGAAGAATGTAATGTTAAAAAAAACATTATATCCTTATGCTAAATAAAGGTTTTTTTGGTTAAAAAATCCTTCATCTGAAAACTGCACCTGCCGGAGGCTAGGTTGACTGGAAAGTATTTTGCAGCAACACCTTGTCCATGCACTGATGCAACTGCATTTCCCTGGTAGGTACATGCAATGTATTAGAAATCTTACCAAGGCATGTTTCAATAGGTATTATCATTTTTTTCATATGCTGGTTCTGCACACCGACCGGTAGACTAAAACGAATCTTTACATTTACAACTATTGTTTTTTCGACTTATGACTGAACCACGGTTCAGCAGGTGGAGGGTTTTCAGCCACTGCCGGTGAATCCTGAAGGTATGCCGCTTGTTGACGGGCCAGAACCTATTGGACATGCACAGCTAAAGAGTGAAAGCTTTTTCTTCACTTCCTTTGAGCCGCATTTCGGGCATGTTGTATCTTTCTCAGTTGCGCTTACCTTTTGGAGAAGTGAAAAACTCTCATTACATGCATTACATATATATTCGTAGATAGGCATAGTAAGAAATCACTTTAAGATAGTATAGAGTATAGATTTATCCCTCCATATTTTGTGTGATACGCAACCTCTCTGTCAAGTCTATAACGCGTTGTCCTGTGCCGTCTATTTCCCTATTGCCTTGAGGATAGTCTGAATAAATTCATTATCAGGCACTGCTCCGGGCAAGCTGTGCTCTTCGTTGATTACGATTTTTGGTACAGTCTGGACATTGTGTTTAACGGCAATGTGAGGAAACTCTGATAACTCGATCATGTCTGCAGTAATATGTTCATTGGCCAGTGCGAAACGGTGAGCCGTGCGTACAGCACGTGCGCAGTAAGGTCATGTAGGGGAAATCAAGACTTGAATGTGAACTGGTTTGTCTACTTTTGACAACTCATTTACTATATCTTTCGGAAGACCTGCATCCCGTTTACTTATATCAATGATATCCTCGATCAGACTCGTAAATTCATAGCCAGCCGGAACACCGTAAAAGCGAATCCCGTAATCCCGGTCCCCGAGAAGAACAGTAGCAGGTATCTTGTCTATTCCATATTTTTTGACGAGGTCAGCTTCTTTTATAAAATCATGTGCCTCGAGGGAGATCTTTTCTGATAAAGCAGCGACTTCCTCGAGAAGACCCCTGGTCATTTTGCAATGTTCACATTCGAATTCCTGGGTAAATATGAGCATCTTTACATCATTTGGCAATGATGTAAAGATATCGGTCAGTTTTTTCCGGTCCTTTTCAGGGATTATTTCCATGACATACCTCTCTAAAGTATTGAATTTTTAATAAGAAAATCATAGGCTGAAAGCGCTGCCTTGGCACCATCGCCGGCAGAAATAATAATCTGCTTGTAAGGAACCGAGGTCACATCGCCAGCTGCATAGAAACCGGGGGTGTCTGTTCTGCCAAAACAATCGATAACCACTTCTCCCTGTTCGTTCAGTTTGACCAGTTTTTTCACCGGTTCTGAGTTAGGTATAAGCCCAACTTCTATGAAGACCCCATCACACTGAATTCTTTCTTCGTTGCCTGTCAAACGGTTCCTTACTGCTACTGATTCGACGCTGTCTTTCCCGTCGATACGGAGAATTTTGTAATTATCCAGGAAATGTACCTTTGCGTACTTTTCGACTCTCTGCCGGACAGTCGCATCGGCCTGCCACCCCGCGGTAAAATTTACGAGAAAAACCTCAGAGTTTACCCTCATGAGATCGAGGGCTGATATAAAGGCTGAATTGCCTCCGCCCGCTATAACAACCTTTTTATCCTTAAAAAGAGGAGCATCGCAGGTGGCACAGTAGGCAACCCCTTTCCCAAGGAATTCTCTTTCACCAGGTACATTGAGAGGGCGATGATGCTCTCCTGTAGCAAAAATCACCGTATGGCCTGAAAACCCCGACCTGTCTTCGAGAAGTACTTTGAATATTTTATCCTCCTTGGTTACCTCAATGACAGGCACACCAAAATTGATCGGGATATCAAAACTTTTTACATGTTCTTCGAATTTTTCGATCAGATCCCTTGCCTGGATATTCTGGAATCCAAGATAATTGTCTATTTCAGATGTCTCCTTGATAAGGCCACCAAAATCGAGTGTTATGAGAGCGAAATGAAGCATCTTCCGTGCTGCATAAACCGCTGCACTCATGGCAGCAGCCCCGCCTCCAACGATCAACATATCATAGAGAACGCCCTGTTCCGGCTTTTTCAGGGAAGAAATTGATGAGGTATCGAGTATAATTCCAGGGAATTCCATCTCTTACGGTTTAATGCTCCTTAATGATCTTATCAAGTGTTTCTTTGAATTTCTTAGGGTGTGAACCTTCCCAATAAATTTTTCCGCATTCAGTACATTTCTGGAAGACATGTATATTGTGGAATATGAATTCAGGAACTGCATCTTTTATGTCTTGCTTGTTCGTAATCCTTGTAAGTATGCCATTACAGGAGACACATCGGCTCAGGGGGTTAAATTGGTTTAATTTCAGAGTATTTATTACCTCTATGAGTTGATTGAAGGAATCATCTGCCTTTATGAGGAGATAATTGTTAAGCCCCCTGATCTGAATAAGACGGGTGTCTCTTGTTAATATAATCCTGTCTTGTTCGCGGGCAATTTTAATAAGTCTGCTGTCTTTTATATCTCTGAAATATAACGTGTCAAAGCCCAGGAATCTCATCCACCTCGCAAGTCTTCCAAGCATCGCATCGGCGATAAATTTATAACGATTGTATTCCAGTGGTCTTGCCACGGGGAATCTTCATTCTTAACTGTGCCTTACTCTTCTGCTGGTGGTTCAGGGAGTTGCGGCTGGAATTCTCTTTTCACAAAGGTATTTCTGTATTTGGACATACCAGTGCCGGCAGGGATTATCCTCCCCATGATCACGTTCTCTTTCAGTCCCCTGAGCTCATCAAGCAACCCGCTGATGGCAGCTTCAGTAAGAACCCGTGTTGTCTCCTGGAATGATGCTGCTGAAACAAAGCTGTCTGTTGTTAAAGACGCTTTTGTTATACCAAGTAATAATGGTCTTCCCTGAGCAGGTTTCCCGCCGGATGCCTTTACTTTGGTATTTTCTTCCTGAAACAACCGTCTGTCGACATGTTCACTGATAAGGAAATCCGTATCACCAGGGTCTTCTATGCGGACCTTTTTCATCATCTGTCTGACAACGACCTCTATGTGCTTGTCGTTGATAGTAACACCCTGCAACCTGTACACCTTTTGGACTTCGTCAACGAGATATCTTTGCAGTTCCTGCGGCCCTAAAATATCGAGTATATTATGAGGATTTACAGCCCCGTCCATGAGCGGCTCGCCAGCCCTTACCCAGTCGCCTTCATGAACGCTCACATGTTTTCCTTTCGGTATAAGATACTCGCGTATATTATCGCCTCCCTTGACCGTAACAACGCGCATCCCTTTATGAGAACCTTTAAATTCAACTATACCGTCTATCTCTGTAACGATTGCCTGCTCTTTTGGACGTCGTGCCTCGAAGAGCTCTGCAACCCTCGGGAGACCGCCGGTTATGTCCTTTGTTTTTGTTGTCTCCCTTGGAATTTTTGCAAGGATATCACCCGGGGCAACGATATCACCTCTGTCAACGAGAATATGTGCGGCAGAAGGCATAAGATACCGAGCAAGATTATTTGTTCCGGGGATCTTAAGTGTTGCTCTTCCATGTTCATCCTTGATCGAAACCCTCGGCCTCATATTGGCAGGATAATCGATGATCAGCTTTTGTGAAAGTCCTGTTGTCTCATCTACTTCTTCCTTTACGGTTACGCCTTCAATGATGTCGCCAAGTGCTATTTTCCCTCCTACTTCTGTAATAATCGGGGTTGAATAAGGATCCCATTCTACGAGTCTCTGACCGATCGTGCACTTCTGTCCATTTTTTACCAGCAATTTTGCTCCGTAGACGACCGAGTACTTCTCCTTTTCACGACCTTTTGAATCAACTACCGCAATGCTTCCATTCCGGTTCATGACAACTAAAAGGCCTTCTCTGTTTTTTACGGTACTGATATTGATGAATTTAATGGTTCCGGCATTTTTTGCTTCGAGAACCGTCTGTTCTACCACTTTTGAAGCAGCGCCACCAATATGAAAAGTCCTCATCGTAAGCTGTGTGCCTGGTTCCCCGATAGATTGGGCTGCTATTATTCCAACTGCCTCTCCTATCTCAACAGGCTCTCCCCTTGCGAGATCTCTTCCGTAGCACTTGCAGCAGACGCCGAATTTCGACTGGCAGGTGAGCATAGACCGTATCTTAACACGGTCTATTCCGGCATCTATGATTTTTTGTGTCATGTTTTCATCAATCTCGTGGTTCTTTTTAATGATAAGTTCTTTTGAAAAGGGATCTCTGATATCCTCAACAGCTATCCTCCCGAGAATCCTCTCTTCAAGAAGTTGTATAATCTCTCCGCCTTCCACAAGAGAGGTAACGGTTATTCCATCAGTTGTTCCGCAGTCAGGTTCGTAGATGATAACGTCCTGGGCAACATCGACAAGCCTTCTTGTAAGGTAACCGGAGTTTGCTGTCTTGAGCGCTGTATCAGCAAGTCCCTTACGGGCACCGTGAGTGGATATAAAATACTGGAGCGGGGTTAAGCCCTCTCTGAAATTAGCTGTAATAGGTGTTTCAATAATCTCACCGGAAGGTTTTGCCATGAGCCCTCTCATGCCGGCGAGCTGTCTTATCTGGGCAGTACTTCCGCGAGCACCTGAATCAGCCATCATAAAGATGCTGTTAAAAGAACGTCTTTCTCTGAGTTCTTCTTCGGAAAAGGTTTTGCCGTCCTCAGCACCGAGCTCCTTCATCATCTCGTCAGCAACTTTCTCGGTTACGTTAGCCCATATGTCAATAACCTTGTTGTACCGTTCACCATGTGTGATGAGCCCGTCTGAGTACTGGTTATGGACTTCGATGACTTCCTGTTCTGCGGACCGGATGAGCTCTACTTTTCTCGACGGGATATGCATGTCAGCCATGGATATCGATACCCCTGATGTCGTTGCATATTTGAAGCCAAGGGTCTCCAGATTATCGAGAAAAACAACGGAATCACGTTTACCGGATTGTTTGTATATATGATCAATGAGTTTACCGAGTTCTTTCTTGGTCATGTCCTTGTTTATCATGGAGAAAGGGATGCCTTGAGGGAGAATCTCGCTGAAGATAACTCTTCCTGTAGTTGTCTCAACAAACCTTCCGTCTATTCTGACTTTTATCTTTGCATGTTCTTCGAGAATGCCGGCATCATAAGCAATCCTGACGTCTTCCGGGTCAGAAAACACCCTTCCTTCGCCTTTTGCACCTTGCCTTTCCTTCATTAAGTAGTAAATACCAAGAACCATGTCCTGGGTCGGGACTACGATGGGCTTCCCGTTTGCAGGGGACAGGATATTATTGACAGACATCATGAGCACCCTGGCCTCAATCTGCGCTTCTATTGATAACGGAACATGAACAGCCATCTGGTCCCCATCAAAATCTGCGTTAAAGGCAGTACAGACAAGAGGATGCAGTTTAATCGCTTTACCTTCAACGAGAATTGGGTCAAAGGCCTGAATACCAAGACGATGCAGCGTCGGTGCACGGTTAAGAAGTACCGGATGTTCTCTTATAACTTCTTCAAGAGCATCCCATACTTCAGAACTCTCCTTCTCGACGAGCTTTTTTGCAGCCTTTATGGTTGTTGCGTGTCCTTTTTCTTCTAATTTATTGAAGATGAAAGGCTTAAAGAGTTCAAGAGCCATCCTTTTGGGAAGACCGCATTGGTGGAGTTTGAGATCGGGGCCTACAACAATAACAGATCTTCCGGAATAATCGACCCGCTTTCCCAGAAGGTTCTGCCTGAAGCGACCTTGTTTGCCCTTTATCATATCGCTCAATGACTTGAGAGGTCTCTTTGTCGTGGTCTTTAAAACCCTGCTTCTTCTCCCATTGTCAAAGAGTGCATCAACAGCTTCCTGGAGCATCCGCTTTTCATTTTTAATGATGACGCTCGGTGCCTTGAGCTCTGACAATCTCTTCAGGCGGTTATTCCTGTTGATAACTCTTCTATAGAGATCGTTCAGGTCAGAGGTAGCGAATCTTCCGCCTTCCAACGGCACAAGTGGCCTCAGGTCCGGAGGTAAAACGGGAATAACATCCATGATCATCCAGTCCGGTTGATTCCCGGACTTTCTGAATGATTCTACAACACGCAACCTCTTTGTAAGTTTCTTTTTTACCCCTATTGAAACAGCTTCACTGATCTTCGTTCTGAGTTCTGTATAGAGTTCTTCAAGATCGACCCTCCTGAGAAGCTCTCTTATAGCCTCTGCTCCCATCCCTGCTTTGAATCTCGTGCCGTAGTCAGCCGTCTTTTTCTTATACTCATCCTCAGTAAGGAGTTCTTTTTCCTTAAGGGGTGTATCACCTGGGTCAACAACAACATAATTTTCAAAATAGAGGATCCTTTCAAGTTGTCGCATTGGTATGTCAATGAGGGTACCGATACGGCTTGGAACGCCCTTCAGAAACCAGATATGTGCAACAGGGCTTGCGAGTTCAATATGGCCTAAACGCTCGCGCCTGACCTTGGATTGTATGACCTCAACGCCGCATTTATCGCAAACAACGCCCCTGTGTTTCATCCTTTTGTATTTTCCGCAAATACATTCCCAGTCCTTGATCGGACCGAAAATTTTGGCACAGAAAAGGCCATCTCTTTCAGGCTTGAAAGTCCGGTAGTTTATCGTTTCCGGCTTTTTCACCTCTCCATAAGACCATTCCCTAATTTTCTCCGGCGAAGCAAGTCGGATTCTCACTGCTTCAAAATCAGTTGGATCCTTTGGCCTTTGAAAAATAGAATATATATCTTCTGCCAAATTATTCCCCCTTACTTTTTTTCTCCAGAAGTTCTACATCGAGTCCGAGGCTCTGGAGTTCTTTTATTAATACATGGAAAGATTCCGGAACACCCGGCTCAAGTGTTGCATCACCTTTCACTATTGCTTCGTACATGCGTGCCCTACCGGTAACATCGTCACTTTTTACCGTTAAGAATTCCTGAAGTGTATATGCAGCTCCGTAAGCTTCCAGTGCCCACACCTCCATCTCTCCAAGTCGTTGACCTCCGAACTGTGCCTTTCCTCCGAGAGGTTGCTGTGTTACGAGAGAATAGGGACCTATGGACCTGGCGTGGATCTTATCGTCAACAAGATGGTGCAGTTTCATCATGTACATATAGCCGACAGTTACCGGTGTATCGTAAGGCTCTCCTGTTTTGCCGTCGTAGAGTATTGATTGCCCGGTTACCGGCAGATTGGCCTTCTTAAGCAGGGTCTTGATTTCTGCTTCTTTTGCTCCTTCAAATACAGGGGTAGCGATAAAAATACCGAGGGCCTTAGCTGCCCAGCCGAGATGTGTCTCCAGTATCTGTCCGACATTCATTCGTGAAGGAACGCCAAGGGGATTCAGCACAATATCGACAGGGGTTCCATCAGGAAGATACGGCATGTCTTCTTCAGGCAGAACCATTGCGATAACACCCTTGTTGCCGTGGCGTCCTGCCATCTTATCGCCTATCTGGACTTTACGCTTCATGGCAATATAAACCTTGACTATCTTATTGACACTGGGAGGCAGTTCATCGCCTCTCCTTTTTCTATCAATCATGTCATCATACTGTGATTCAAGGGCTTTGATGTAACGATTAACTTCGTGGTTTATAAAATCTATTTTTCCCCGGGTTGCGTCATCGTCGATCTTGATGCGTGCAAGGTGTTCATTCTTTACTTTTTCAAGGTGCTTTTCCGTGAGCTTCTTTTTCTTCGGACAGATAATCTCTTTTGTTTTGGAGTCCTTCACGTCATCCAAAACCGTTTGTCCGACAAGGATGTCCCGTAACTTTCTGAACTTTTCTTCCTTTATTATTCTTACTTCCTCTTGAAGGTCCCGCTGGAGTCTCAGGATATCTTCTTCCTCTATGCTTTTTGCTCTTTCGTCTTTCTGCATCCCTTTTCTCGAAAAGATCCTTACATCGACTACGGTCCCCTCCATTCCCGGTGGTACATAGAGACAGCTCTCTTTTACATCCTCTGCCTTTTCTCCAAAGATAGCCCGCAGGAGTTTTTCCTCCGGTGTTAACTGGGTTTCTCCCTTGGGAGTAACCTTGCCTACAAGTATATTGCCAGGCATAACCTCAGCACCTATTCTGATAATGCCGCTTTCGTCAAGATCCTTTAATGCTTCTTCTCCGACGTTCGGAATGTCCCTGGTTATTTCTTCCGGTCCTAACTTTGTTTCCCGTGCTTCTACTCCGAACTCTTCAATATGTAGTGAGGTATAAACATCTTCCTTGACGAGCCGTTCGCTAATGAGAATCGCATCTTCAAAATTATATCCCCCCCACGGCATGAACGCAGCCAGGATATTCCTTCCGAGGGCCAATTCCCCCTGGTCAGTAGAAGTTCCATCTGCGAGGATATCTCCCTTTTTCACAACATCGCCAACATTCACAAGTACCCTCTGCGTAATACATGTTGCCTGATTCGATCTCCTGAACTTGATGAGATTATAGATATCCACGCTCCCACCGTCTTCCACACACCGTACGACAATCCTTGAAGCATCAACACTCTCAATAACTCCATCTCGTTTTACAATTTCAAGGGCTCCGGAATCCCGCGCTGCGACGCGCTCCATGCCGGTGCCTACAAGGGGCGCCTCAGGTTGTAAAAGCGGAACTGCCTGCCTCTGCATATTTGATCCCATGAGAGCCCTGTTAGCGTCGTCATTTTCAAGAAATGGGATGAGAGAGGCGGAGACCCCTACTATTTGCTTTGGCGAAACGTCCATATATTGTACTTCCTGAGGAGATACCATCTTGAAATCACCGCCGACTCTGGCAGAGACTGTTTCTCCTATTATTTTCCCTTTATCATCCATGGGTGTCGTTGCTTCAGCAATGATGAAGTTTTCTCCTTCTATAGCAGTAAAGTACTCGATGTCTCTTGTAGCTCTACCATTGGTAACCTTCCTATAAGGCACGACGATAAAGCCAAAATCATTGATCGTTGCATATGTTGCAAGAGATGTTATCAAACCAATGTTCGGTCCTTCGGGAGTCTCGATCGGGCAAATCCTTCCATAATGTGTCGGATGAACGTCTCTTACCTCGAAGCCTGCCCGCTCTCGTGTCAGGCCTCCCGGGCCAAGGGCAGATAATCTTCTTTTGTGTGTAATCTCTGACAAAGGATTCGTTTGATCCATGAACTGGCTGAGCTGACTTGAACCAAAGAATTCTTTGATAGCTGCCATGACAGGTTTTGCATTGATTAGATCGTGGGGCATGGCTGTATCAAGGTCTGTCAAAGTCATTTTCTCTTTAATTGTTCGTTCCATTCTGACAAGGCCGATCCTGAACTGGTTTTCGAGTAATTCCCCAACCCTTCTTACCCGTCTATTGCCAAGGTGGTCGATGTCATCAACCTCTCCTTTCCCTGTTCTGAGGTTGAAGAGATATCGCACAATTTCTACGATATCCGATGCAGTCAACACACGTGTCTCCAGAGGAGTATTGATATTGAGTCTGATATTGAGCTTTAGACGTCCAACCGGCGAAAGGTCATATCTCTTGGGATCAAAAAATAGACCATTGAACAGGTCTTTTGCTGTGGCTAAGGTCGGTGGCTCTCCCGGTCTTAATTTTTTATAAATCTCGAGATAGGCCTCTTCCTGGGTTTTAACGCGGTCGGTCAAGAGGGTGTCTCTAAGTGAAGAGAGGTAATGGACATTATCGATAAAAAGAAGATCAAGCGTTGTAATCTTTGCCGCGAGTATTTTATTAAGGGCATCTTCAGTAATGGCCTCATTCCCTTCCAGTATCACCTCTCCGGTCGAAGGGTCTATGATATCTTTCAGAGTAATCCTGCCGATGACATCTTCCTTGCTGAAGGGAATTGTTTGAACTCCGGAAGCCTCCATCTTTTTGATCGCACTGCGAGTAATTTTACTGCCCTCCCTAACGATAAGTTCCCTTGTATCCGGGGCCACAATATTGAAAAGAGCCTTCATGCCAAAGAGGACATCACTCACTGTACGGCTGAATTTTTTATCATCAATAATAATAGTTTCGATCGGGTAGAAGAGTTTGAGAAGATCTTCATTCGAGTACCCAAGAGCCTTGAGAACTATGGTTGCAGGAAGCTTCCGTCTCCTGTCAATTCTCACATAGAGGATATCTTTTGAGTCAAACTCAAAATCAAGCCATGAACCGCGTGACGGAATTACTCTGGCAGAATAGAGGAGTCTCCCGCTCGCATGAGTTTTCCCCTTATCATGACTGAAGAATACACCGGGTGATCGATGAAGCTGGCTGACAACAACGCGTTCTGTCCCGTTGATGACGAACGTTCCCGTATCAGTCATCAATGGCATCTCTCCAATATAAACGTCCTCTTCCCGGGACTCCTTTAATTGCTTTGCTCCCTTTGGTTCATATTCCCATAGATTGAGCTTAACCTTGATCTTCAGCGGGATAGCGTAGGTGATCCCTTTTTGAAGACAGTCCCGAAGAGAGAATTTCGGATCGCCGGTCATGTAGCCCAGAAATTCAATAGAGGCCGTCTGATTGTAATCGAGAATCGGAAATACACTTAAAAACGCTGACTGTAAACCTGCCTCCTCCCGTTTATCCAGCGGAATATCTTTCTGTAGAAATTTTTCGTACGATCTTTTTTGTACTTCTATAAGATTAGGGACCTCAAGGAATTGAGGAACTTTTCCAAATTCCTGCCGTTTTCTGAGAACTCTTGCCATACGTCTCCTTTTTTTTATTTAATTTCTACTGTGGCTCCCTGCTCTTCAAGTTTTGCTTTTACAGCGTCAGCCTCTTCTTTGGAAACGCCGGTCTTTACGGGCTTTGGAGCTCCGTCAACGAGATCTTTTGCTTCCTTGAGACCAAGTGAGGTGAGTTCCCTTACTACTTTGATAACCTGAATTTTCTTATCGCCAGCTCCAGAGAGAATTACATCGAAACTGGTCTTTTCTTCGACTTCCTGTGCTGGTGCCCCGGCAGCTCCGGCAGCAGCTCCGGCAGCAGCAACAGCAACCGGGGCAGCGGCTGTTACACCGTATCTTTCCTCGAATTCTTTAATAAATTTAGACATTTCAAGGATTGTCATATTGTCGATGAAATCGAATACCTGTTCTTTTGTAACAGACATGTTAAACCTCCTTTTTGTTAAATACGTTCTTTTAGCAATCTATTCCTGACTTTTTCTTGTTTTTAAAGCTTCCAATCCGAAGGGAAACGCGCACAGTGTAGCGTGGAGAGCACCAGCCAGTTTGCTGAGCGGTGACTGCAGACCACCAGCGAACATAGAAAGTAAAATCTCCCGTGGTGGTATTGCGGAATATGCCTTAAGATCATCCGGTGCACAGAGAGCACCTTCAATAATACCGCCATGTACCTTGAGTTTATCGTTTTTTGCCGAATAATCGAGTACCTTCTTTAAAGCAGAAATCGAATCTTCATAGCTTATGGCAATACCAACAGGACCCTTGAAGGAATCCCGAGCAACAGCAACAGGAGTTTCTGCGGATGCAATCTTTGCAAGGGTGTTCTTGACAATTTTATACTCGAAATTGTGATCTCTCAGAAGTCTTCTCAACTCGGAAATCTCAGCTACTGTCATCCCTCTATAATCAGTGAAAATAACAGCCTGTGCTCTATCGAACTCATTTCTTAGATCGGTTACGACCTGTTCTTTTTTTCCCCTGTTCAGTTTACACCCCCTTCCCCAGAGATGTTATCTCAATCGGTATCCCTGGTCCCATAGTCGACGAAACAGATATTTTCTTGAGATACTTGCCTTTACTTGCAGCAGGTTTTGCCTTTTCAACCGATTCAATGATTGCCATGGCATTAGCAAGCAGTTTATTGGTTTCGAATGAGCGTTTACCGATGGGAACATGAACAATACCTGCTTTTTCAGCTTTATACTCGATTTTCCCGGCCTTTATGTCTTTTACGGCTTTTGCAATATCGAAGGTAACAGTGCCAAGTTTTGGGTTCGGCATCAGTCCTCGCGGCCCGAGTATTTTCCCAAGTCTTCCGACAAGGCTCATGACGTCAGGTGTTGCAACTGCTTTGTCAAAGTCAAGCCATCCCTTGGTTATTTTCTCAACGAGATCTTCTGCACCTACAAAGTCTGCCCCAGCATCGAGAGCCTCTTTTTCTTTTTCACCTTTTGCAAAAACCAGGACCCTCACTGTCTTGCCGATGCCATGAGGGAGGACAACCGTTCCCCGTACCATCTGATCGGATTTCCTCGGATCAACCCCGAGATTTACTGCCAGATCGATGGTTTCATCGAACTTCGTGTACGAAGATTCTTTTACGAGGTTCAGTGCTTCCTCAATCGTGTATGGTTTTTCCTTATCAATTTTTTCACGAACACGTTTAATCTTCTTCCCCATTTTCTTCCTCTTTAATCAGTTATTTCTATTCCCATGCTTCGTGCGGTTCCCTCAATTATCTTTGCTGCCTTATCGAGAGAATATGCATTAAGATCAGGGAGCTTTCTCTGAGCTATTTCTTTTATCTGTGCAGAAGTAACCTTTCCAACCTTTTCCTTATTAGGTATGCCCGAACCTTTTATGATACCAGCCGCTTTTTTAAGGAGATCGGAGGCAGGAGGAGTCTTTGTTATGAACGTAAAAGACCTGTCGGCATATACCGTTAAAACAACTGGTATTATAGTGTCTCCAAGTGCCTGTGTTTTACCATTAAAAGCCTTACAGAATTCCATGATATTCACACCGTACGGACCGAGTGCCGGTCCGACAGGAGGTGCGGGATTTGCTTTCCCGGCAGGTATCTGGAGCTTCACCTGAGCAAGGATTTCCTTTTTAGCCATAAAACCTCCCCTCTGTACTAAACACAAGAGCCAAATTCCAATCCGCCCCGGGCAGACCAAAATCTTGGTTCATGTTTTGGATTTTGGATTTTGGATTTATCATTTTGTTTGTTTTATTTTATGCCCTTTCAACCTGGAAAAAGTTGAGTTCAACAGGTGTTTGCCTTCCAAATATGCTCACCATAACGTTAAGCCTGGCGTGGTCCATATCGACGTCCTCAACCGAACCGACAAAATTAGTAAACGGTCCGTCAATAATCCTGACGCTGTCACCCTTTTGGAACTGGGTCTTGACCTGCGGGACAGGGCCCTTTTCTATCTGCTGAAGTATTCCTGAGATTTCCTCCTCGGACAGGGCAACAGGTTGTGTTCCGCCTACAAAGCCGGTTACGCGAGGAGTGCTCCTGATGAGATGCCAGGTTTCATCGTTTAATTCCATTTCAACGAGGATATACCCAGGATAAAATTTCTTGTCGCTTTCTCTCTTTTTACCACCCTTTAATTCAATAACCCTTTCGGTAGGAATAAGTATCCTGACGATCTGATCCTGCAGACCTCTTTTTTCCGTCTTTTCTTCTATAGAGAGTTTTACTTTTTCCTCAAAGCCCGAGTACGTGTGAACTACATACCAGTTCTTTCCCATATCTTTACCTGAGGGCGAGCCCTACCAATCTTGAAAGTCCAAAATCAACAATACCAAGGTACAGTGATATAATTAAAACTACTATGATGACAACCCACGTGGAACCAATGAGCTCATCCCTGGAAGGGAATACCACCTTTTTTATCTCTATTTTTACTTCCCTGAAAAAATCCTTGATTTTTTTTATCATGATAATCCTTTACCCTGAGTCTTACCTGTTTCTGGCAGGCCAGGAGGGATTTGAACCCCCAACCCTCGGATTTGGAGTCCGATGCTCTCGCCGTTAGAGCTACTGGCCTATGCCTTTATCTCCTTATGCAGGGTATGCCGCCTGCAGTTCCGACAGTATTTTTTAAGCTGAAGTTTATCAGTCGTGTTCTTCTTGTTCTTCATGCTTGAATAGTTCCTGTTCTTACATTCTGTACATTGAAACAATAGTATGATTCTCATGGTTTCTACTCCAGAATCTCAGTGACAACGCCTGCACCGACCGTCTTTCCACCCTCTCTGATAGCAAACCTGAGTTCCTTCTCCATCGCTATCGGGGAGATTAACTCTATAGACAGGGTTACATTGTCGCCGGGCATCACCATCTCAACCCCCTCAGGTAACTGCGCTACTCCCGTAACATCCGTCGTCCGGAAATAAAACTGGGGCCGGTAGCCCTTGAAAAACGGTGTGTGCCTGCCGCCCTCTTCCTTCGTCAAAACGTATACCTCTGACCTGAACTTTGTGTGCGGCGTTATACTGCCCGGCTTCGCCAGAACCTGCCCGCGCTCCACCTCGTCCTTGCCGACCCCACGAAGCAGTACTCCGATGTTGTCCCCGGCCCGGCCTTCATCCAGCAGCTTCCGGAACATCTCAACCCCCGTGGCTACCGTCTTGCGCGTCTCGCCAAGTCCTACGATCTCGACCTCTTCGCCAACCTTCACGATCCCCCGCTCTACCCTGCCCGTTACCACCGTGCCACGCCCGGATATCGAAAATACATCCTCTATCGGCATCAAAAACGGTTTGTCTACCGGCCGGTCAGGTGTCGGTATATAACTGTCTATCGCATCCAGGAGCTCCTGGATGCACGTGAATTCCTCTGCACCAGGATCAGTGCTCGTGCTCTCCATCGCCTTCAACGCACTGCCCCGTACAACCGGTATCTTGTCACCGGGAAATTGATATTTCGTCAAAAGCTCCCTCACCTCAAGCTCTACTAAATCCAAAAGTTCAGGATCGTCTACCATGTCTACCTTGTTCATGAATACCACGATGTACGGTACCCCAACCTGTCTCGCCAACAGAATGTGTTCCCTCGTCTGCGGCATCGGCCCGTCATTAGACCCCACAACCAGTATCGCTCCATCCATCTGCGCTGCTCCCGTTATCATGTTCTTTATGTAGTCAGCATGCCCGGGACAATCTACATGCGCATAATGCCGCTTGTCCGTCTCATATTCAACGTGTGCCGTCGCTATCGTTATCCCCCTCGCCTTCTCCTCCGGCGCATTGTCTATGCTCTCAAACGAGCGTACCTGTGCCATCCCCTTTAATGACAGATATTTCGTCATCGCTGATGTCAGTGTCGTCTTGCCGTGGTCTATGTGCCCTATCGTTCCCACGTTTGCATGAGGCTTTACTCTCTCAAATTTAGCCTTTGCCATAGTTCCTCCTTATTAGTCATTAGTCAATAGTCATCAGTCATTAATTGGTGTCTGTATATAAGCTATTAAACTCCCTCACCCTTACCCTCTCCCGCCAGGGGAGAGGGTAGTAAATATGCCCCTCCCTTGACGGGAGGAGTTGGGGAGGGTGTTAGAATGTGGACTTTATACACAGACTCTCATTTATAGTATATCCTCCAGTTTAACCAATGATCACTGGCTAATGACCAATGACCGTCTTTTACAGAGCCCATGACCGGGATTGAACCGGTGACCTCATCCTTACCAAGGATGTGCTCTGCCGACTGAGCTACATGGGCACGATAACCGTTAAAACCGCTTGAACCGTTCAAACGGTTGCTGGAGCGGGAAACGGGATTCGAACCCGCGACCCTCAGCTTGGAAGGCTGACGCTCTACCACTGAGCTACTCCCGCAGTTAAATAAAAATGAACCAGGGTGACACCTTTATTCTTTAGACTTCATGTAAGCTCTTCATATCTTCATTGCAAAAATTTGAATTGCAAATTTTTGCTGGTGGAGAGGGGAGGATTCGAACCTCCGAAGGCTGCGCCGGCAGATTTACAGTCTGCTCCCTTTGGCCACTCGGGAACCTCTCCTCTACGAGTCGAGGGCCTGGAGCCACCGAAGGGAATCGAACCCCCGACCCGCTGATTACAAATCAGCTGCTCTGCCTGCTGAGCTACGGTGGCCTCAATGTATCCCACGTTTATTATTAGCGGAAAAAGGCAACACAAACCCCTTGTTACCGAAATAAAAATTTAACAGATTTTATGGCAGTATGGTCAATTCCGATAAACAGGTAATAATCACATTTTTCTTTAAAATTCTCATTTTATCTATTTATTTCGCATCCTTTGTCTCATTATCTCATACACAAAAATCCCTGTTGCCACTGAAACATTGAGGGATTTGATTTTACCTTGCATGGGAATACTTACTACCATGTCGCAGAGTCTTCTGATAGTTTTTCGTAACCCCTTTCCCTCAGAACCAACAACAAGCGCTATCGGTTCCGTAAAGTCCGAATCCCAAACTGTTTGGTCAGAGAGGGCATCAGTGCCTATTATTGTTATTCCATGTTTTTTCATTTCATGGAGTGCGTGTTTTATGTTCGGTACCATGGAGACCGGTACATATTCGACAGCGCCGGCAGAGACCTTTGATACGCTGGGATTTATGGTAACAGATCTGTGTGACTGAACAACAACGCCATGGACTCCCGCAGCGTCAGCAATACGTAAAAGAGCGCCAAAGTTTCTTGCATCTTCAATGCAATCAAGGATAATAAAGAGCGGCGCCTCATTTTTCATGGCAGGTATTTCAAGTATGTCCTGGAGCGACCGGTAGACTGCTGGAGACACCTCTGCCGCGATTCCCTGATGTCCTTTACTGAACATACGGTCAAAAAAGGCAGGTTCTGATACCGTTAGGGGAATGGTCCTCTTTTCAGCTGCTTTTATGATTTCATGTTCAGTATGACGTCTGCCTGAAGATAGAAAGATTTTTTTGATTTTTCTCCCGGCTCTCAGTGCCTCAATAACAGGATTGATACCATAGATCCATTCACTGTCAGACTTTGATTTTCCAGTCAGTCCTGTCTTTCTTGTCTTCAAGGATTATTCCTTTTTCCTCAAGTTCCTTTCTTATGTTATCTGCTGTGTCCCAGTCTTTTCTCTGTCGTGCATTCTGACGCTTCTCTATTCTTTCCATAATATCCCTTTCAGAAAAAGCGATCTTTCTGGTCTGTATTAATGACCTGTACCATTCGTCGGGGGTTCTTTTCAATATATTCAGGATATCACCGGCTTCCCGCACCAGTTCTTTTGTCTGTGATAACAGTGCCCTGTCTTCAATACCGGATGGCCTGCTGTCAAGAAATGCGTTTGCTGCCCTTATCAATTCAAAGATATGTCCGATCGCAAGGGCAGTGTTCACGTCATCATCCATGGCCTCAATAAATTTTTTCCTGAAAGAGGCAGTGAACTCCTGAAATATTTTCCCTTCTTTTGATAGCCCCTTTTTGTTCTCCTCTTTTCTTGCCATGTAATCATTTATTCTGAGAATAGTGGAATAGTATCTGTCTATTGAACGTTCGGCTTCATGCAGTGATGAGTCAGAGAATTCTATCGGATTCCTGTAATGGGTTGAAAGCAGGAAAAACCTCACGACTTCGGGGTCAAACCTGTTCAGAATTTCCTTTACCGTGAAAAAATTACCGAGAGACTTGGACATCTTTTCTTTATCAATGGTAATAAACCCATTGTGAACCCAGTATTTCGCAAAAGGTTTGCCGGTATATGCTTCTGACTGTGCAATCTCATTTTCGTGATGTGGAAAGATCAAATCAGCACCACCGCCGTGGATGTCCAAACTCTCTCCAAGAAATTTTATAGACATGGCTGAGCACTCGATATGCCACCCCGGTCTCCCGGAGCCCCAGGGACTTTCCCACGACGGTTCACCTTCTTTGGACTTTTTCCAGAGGGCAAAGTCCATCGGGTCTTTCTTCATTTCGTCTATATCAACCCTTGCACCGGCAATCATATCTTCACGGTCTCTCCTGGATAATTTTCCGTAATCCGGGAATGCATGAACCGCAAAATAGACATTTCCACCTGCTTCATACGCAAAGCCTTTTTCAATAAGACTCTCAATAATCTTAATCATCTCTGTTATATGTTCCGTTGCTTTAGGCTCGATATCTGCCTTTTCGACTCCGAGCATGTTCATATCATGATAGTATTCTCCGGTATACTGCCTGGCGATTGTATCCCATGAAACACCTTCCTGACGCGCCCTGTTTATTATCTTGTCATCGATATCTGTGAAATTCCTCACATAGGTAACATGAAAACCTTTATACCGCAGGTATCTCCTCAGTACATCAAAGAAAACAGCATTCCTTGCATGCCCGATATGACAGTGATCATATACTGTTACCCCACAGGCATATAACTTCACTTCATCGGGGATGAGAGGTACGAAATCCTCTTTCCTGTTTGTAAGCGTGTTGTAGATCTTCATGATTTGTTTTATCTCCGGAAAAGTGTCGTATGAAATTATACAATAATTCTCGTTTTGAGTCTTTTCCATGGAATATTTAGTGTTCATCCATAATAGTTGATCATTCACTCTCCTCTTATCCTTTTTGGCACGTTGTCCTATAAAAGATAGCCGCAGGCTCGAGCCCTGTGGAATGTCATTATAATTATTCAACAGGGTAGCCTGCGTACATGGTGCGCAACTTAAAAGTTGCGGCTACAATATCTTTTCATGAGATTTTGAAATTTGGCAATTTTCGGACAGCCTTGCGGCTTCCTTTTCTGAAGGTTATTTTGGACGGCAGTGTGCAATAATATAAACAACTAATGACTGAACATATCGATATAAAAAAATTAATAGCTGATTATATAGAAGGAGGATTCCTCGATAACATAGTAGATATGTTCAAGCATGATAAAAGTCTTTATTCGTATATAGGGGAACTCATGAGCGACGAAAGGATCATGGTAAGGATCGGTATTTCAGCCCTTGTGGAAACATTGCGAAAGGAAGATTCAAAAAACGTGTCGAGAGCTCTTCCCTCTGTCATTCCGCTGCTCGAAGATCAAAACCCGATGCTGAGAGGTGATGCAGCCTATATCCTCGGAATAATAGGACATACAGATGCAATTCCTTTCCTGAAAAAGGCTTTAAAGGATGAGAATTCTCACATAAGAACTATTGCAAAGGAATCAATTGAGGATATTGTGACGAATCCAAACCCCAGGTAGCGCTTAGCACTGGAAACATTTTAGATGAACCCGCATATCAGGACCCGTTCTTTCTCAAAGCCCTTGATTTTTTCTCGACTTCACCCGCCATTTTTTTCTTAAAGGCTCTTAGTTTCTTTGCAACCTGCGGATCCTTTAGCCCGATAATCTGTGCAGAAAGGACTGCGGCATTTTTGGCTCCTGCCTTGCCTATTGCCATAGTTGCTACAGGCACACCAGGCGGCATCTGGACAGTTGACACAAGCGCATCAATTCCATGAAGCGGAGATGAGTCTATCGGAACGCCAATGACAGGAATGATTGTATGCGCTGCGATTACCCCTGCCAGATGGGCAGCCATACCCGCACCGGCTATAATCACCTGGACGCCGGTCTTCCCGGCATTAACTGCAAGTTTTATCGTGCGCTCCGGAGTTCTGTGCGCTGATGCGATAACGATATCATAGGAGATGCCAAACTCGTGCAGGAGCTCGACAGCACCTTCCATGACCTGCATGTCAGAATCACTTCCCATTACTATTAAAACCTGTGGATTCATACAAACCCCTTCTTTACATTAATTTATTACCCGAATCCAGCGATAAGATATATATCCATTATAATATCAGCCTCATAATAGTAAACACATACATGATCCCCCTCACCCTTGCCTTCTCCCGCCAGGGGAGAGAGTAGTAAATATGCCCCTCCCTTGACGGGAGGGGTTGGGGAGGGTGAAATATGAATACTATTTTGAGACCCTTGTTAATTATTTTCATTGCGAGCACCTGAAAGGTCGTTGCGAAGGCGATGCCTGTGGCAATCTCGCCAGGATTCCTCTCCCGAAACAAGTTCGGGATCGGAATGACACCCTTTATCTCTGGATTTGGGTATCATCACTATCTCTTCTCTACTGCATCCCTTCAAGATTCAGTTTGTCGAGGGCTTCATACACTTTGTCCTTTGCTCCGGTTATGCCGTCCCCCAGTGCAGTTATGCCCAAGATTATTTTACCTTCTGAGACTGTGCCCGCATCTCTCAAAGACGCATCCTCGTAGAAAACGGCAACATCACTCAGTGATTTTATTTTATCAAGCCTGTCGATAAGACCCTTTTCCAGGCCTTCAATGTCATGTCCTTCCGAAGAGACAACAACGCATACCGATGACTCCTGTCTCCATTCTATCGTGATACCTGATAATCTCTCTTCAATCACGGAGAATGCGAGGTCGACAAGATCGCTTTTCAGTCGCGGGAGGATAGTCTGTATTTCAGGACCGGGGAAACAGCATCGTAATTCAAATAAATAAAGTTTTTCCCTCGCATATATCAAATCTGCAAAGAGGAAGCCCTTATAATGGATCCCCTCGGATTTCAATGCCATGAGCAGCGGTTTCATTATCATGCTCGTGAGTTCCTCTGAAATGACACCTGCCGGACTATGTGCTCCCGTAACCGTTGCAAAGGGATATCTCTTGTCTTTACCCAAGTCTTCATAAGTGTACACGTCTGTGAGAGGTACAATAGTCTGTCCGTCGGTAATGGTCACAAAACATACCCTGTTGCCCTTGAGACTCTCTTCAATAATAACGTTTTTCCCTGCATCACCAAAGATCCTGTCTTCCATGGTCAGTTTCAGGGCATACATCGCTTCTTCAATCGTGGAGGCAGTAAAGATACCGTGGTGATTATAAAAATCATCTGTTTTAATAACGAAAGGAGGGGTCTTTAATCTTATATAATCCTGTGCCTGACCGGAGGAGGAGAAGACTTTGTATTCCGGCGTTGTGATACGGTATTGGCGCATGAGATTTTTCAAAAATACCCTGCTCGTCATGCACTGCGCAGCAGTTTTGCTGGGGCCAAGTATTCTGCACCCCTCTTTTTCTAATGCGTTGACAATGCCCTTGAGGAAGAGTTTGTGTGAACAGGCAATTGTCAGGTCAATCCATTCATATTTCACAAAATCAATTAGTGTGCGAAAATCATACGGGTTGACATCGATGCATTCGGCTGCTTCAGCTAAGACTCCATTTCCGGGACAACAGTATACCCTGTTGATATGTCTGCTCTGCGATAACTTCCATACAAGTGCGTGTTCCGCTGCTCCTTCACCTATGACGAGAACCTTCATGCTGACCTCTTTAAAGAAATATGGGGCTTTCTCACTTCAAGCGGATTATTCCCCCTTAACCAGGCAGGCTGTCCGACAATGTAGCCGCAGGCTTCAGCCTGCGTACATAGAGCGCAACTTAAAAGTTGCGGCTACACTATAGTGCTATGTGACTTTGAAATTTTATAATTGTCGGACAGCCTGCAGGGGCAGGGAGTTGCATGTTCCTTATTTTCAATCCAACCAGTTATCGCCATTAAAACATTGGTCATGTCCCTTTTCACGTCTGCATCGTTAAATCTGAATTTCCCTCTATCATCTTTGCCAGATATTCAGCAATTATTGTATCGTATCTTGATGTGTGACTGAAGACCTTTTTCGCAAGCTGCAATTTCGTTTCATAACTGAGATCGCCCTGAAGATCTTTCATTTCCTGAATTATCTTCCCGTAATCCGAGGGATCAGCCAGGACAGCAACGTCCCTGAAGTTCTTTGAGGCTGAACGGAGCATGGCAGGGCCGCCGATATCGATATTCTCTATGGCATCATCAAAGGAGACCCCTGGCCTGGAGACTGTCTCCCCGAACGGGTAGAGGTTGACCACCACCATGTCAATCGTGTCTATGCCATGCTTCCTGATCTCTTCCATGTCTTTCGGATTATCCCGTCTTGAGAGCAACCCTCCGTGAACCTTTGGATGGAGGGTCTTTACCCTGCCATCGAGCATCTCTGGAAAGCCGGTATAGTCTGATATGTCTTTTACGGGTATCCCTGCTTCTCTTAATGCCGTTGCAGTCCCTCCCGTTGATAGTATTTCAACGCCCATCGTATTCAATTCCCTTGCTAAATCGACGATGCCTGTTTTGTTTGAAACACTGATGACTGCTCTCCTGATCTTTGCCATAGCCCCCCCTATTTCTTTATGTATCCCTTTTCAAACATGCTTGCATATCCGCCATCTCCTATTATTACATGATCGAGAACCTTGATGCCGATTATTTCTCCGGCATCAACGAGCCGTTCCGTTATGAGGATATCTTCACGGCTGGGGCTTGTATCACCGCTCGGGTGGTTATGGACAAAAATGACAGAAGCAGCGGACTCCTTTATGGCATCCCTGAATGCCTCCCGCGGGTGTATGAGAGAATTTGTGAGGGTTCCCTCAGAGATGCGGCATTCTTTCAGCATCCTGTTCTTTGCATCCAGCATGGCACAGCGAAAGACCTCTTTTCTGAGGTTTTTAAACAGAGGGTGGTAATACGAGTAGACATCATGGCCTGTTGAAAAAAAAGGTCCTTTGGGGTGATGTTCCCTGAGCAGTCTCCTCCCAAGTTCAAGGGCAGCCTTTATCTGCGCGACCTTTGCCTCCCCCATTCCCTTAATTGAAGCAACTTCGCCGGGAGACGCATTTTCTATGTTGTTGAGATTGCCAAACGAATTTAACATCTCTCTCGCAAGATCAAGAGCGCTCCTGCCGGCACCCCCCGTGCGAATGATAATGGCGAGGAGTTGTGCATCGGAAAGATTATGAGCCCCGAATTTCAACAGCCTCTCTCTCGGCCTCTCTTCCTCAGGCCATTTTTTAATGCTCCGGTATTCCATGAAGTCGGCTGATTTTAGCATCTCAACTCTCAGAAGGTAAAGCTTAATATATATGTTATATCATGCTTGTCCAAAATAAATTTCAAAGGGAGGCCGGATACCTCATAAACACACTGAATCGACATGATAATTAATATGGCATACCCCGGTTCTGTTATCAGAAGTTTTCCTGATTACGCTCATAGAATGTCACAGGGAAACAGGATGTTTTCTTTATACGGTGTCGTCATTGTGTTTATTCAGCCCCCGGCTTCATTTCCCGCAGGTTATTTAGGATAGCAATGATGTTATATATGTAGTATCCGCAACCTTTAGGTTGCGCATCATATACGCAGGCTATCCTGTTGAATAATTATAATGACATTCCACAGGGCTCGAGCCTGCGGCTACCTTTTTCTACCGTTATCTCCCCTTAACTTAAGGGGAGGTTAGGAGGGGTTAAACATCAGATGCCCGCAAAACATCTTGTACCGGATACTCGGGTTTGAATTGACGCAAATACATTCATGTGATAGCATAAGATACCTAATAAACCTCCCCGCCGCAGAGAGGCGGGGTATCCTGAAATCTCCCCTCCCTTGACTGGAGGGGTTGGGGAGGTTGTTAGAATGTGGACTTTATACAGACTCTAAATAATAACGGTATCAAAATAATAAATACATTGATTTGTAAAATCTTTCAAATCCCTCCTATCCTCCCTTTATCAAAGGTCCCGAAAGCTTTCGGGATTTGGTAAAGAGGGATGAGGGGAGATTTTTTGAATAATGCTTATACAATTATGGATCCATTAATAAATAATGAACTATCCGGAGGGAGTATAACAATGAAAATAAAAGGAACAGACCTGGGGAATCAGAAGGGATTTACGCTCGTGGAACTTATTGTCGTCATGGTTATCATAGGGTTGCTTGCATCCTTTGTATACGTGAAATTCATAGGCAGGGTTGGGGAGAGCAAACAACATGCGGCAAAGGCACAGATTGAAATCTTTAATCAGGCACTTGAATTATACCGGCTTGACACAGGCCAGTATCCGTCGACTGACCAGGGTCTTAATGCACTCAATGAAAATCCCGGAATTGAAAACTGGGCAGGGCCATACCTGAAGAAGGCGATCCCGAATGATCCATGGAACAGACCCTATCATTATCAGTCGCCGGGAAACCACGGAGATTATGATTTGTCTTCATACGGGGCCGACGGCTCACCCGGTGGAGAGGGTGAAAACAGGGACATTAACAGCTGGGAATAATGGGGTGGAGACTGTCCAATAATTACGCTCTCGCGCGATTCCTGTAAGTATGTCCCTTTCTTTTAATCGCTCTGCTCAAAAGCCGGAAGACCATATAATTAAATCATAAGCATTGCATCCATAATATTATTTGTAGCCGCAACCTTTAGGTTGCGCATCATATACGCAGGCTACCCTGTTGAATAATTATAATGACATTCCACAGGGCTAAAGCCTGCGGCTACCTCCGGCTTTCCTGTCAATTTTTCAGGGAAATTTTGACAGAACCGATAAAAAAACCTCTATTCCGGAATACCATTTCCGAAGAAGACAGGTTCACCCTTAAAGTGACATTTTTTGTCAGTATAAATCTTTTGCATATTCGTGAACGGTGCGGTTTCCCCTGATTTGATTTTTAAGGACCAAATGTTTTAATTCTGAAAGATATTGATAATTAATGATTTTTTATTAGCATATATATACAGCTATTATATTAAATAATTCTATTGACCCGTTCACAGGTGGTTGGCACAGAGATTGCAGTTATATCAGCTATATAAGTTGCAAAGGAGGTGATGCGCGGAGCAGGCAACAGAGTAACAGGAAGGAAAAGAGAAAGCAATAGAGCCATTATTAATGGTTTTTTTGCTCAACACTCAAGAAAGGAGGAAAAAGGTGTTTAAGACAATCAACAGAATGAAGGTAAGGGAAGAGAGAGGCTTTACCCTTATCGAGTTGCTCATCGTCGTTGCGATTATCGGAATCCTCGCTGCAATAGCAATCCCGGGTTACCTAGGCATGCAGGAAAGGTCGAGGAAGGGAGCTGTCATAAGGGCAGGCTCAGCAGCGGAACCCGAGGTTCAGGGATGGCTGAACTCTGCCATGAAGGGACTCCAGGCAGGCACGGGAGTACAGGGCAGACTTTATGAAGTAGACTCAAATGCTGACGGTATTGTTGACAATACTGACATGAACAATAGTGCGCTCGGAGCACGCGTGACAGCAGGGACATTCTGTGATGCATACGTATCTACAAAGTTCGCGCTTCAGGCTGAAATGTCTCCATGGGCAGCCACGGCAGGCTCTTTATGGTCTGCGGGTGCAGTTTCAGAGGCAGGAAGGATAGTATGCAGTCACGGTGCAGCTGATACATCGGTACGGATCTTAGCGTACGATTCAGATGCACAATTGATCCATGAGAAGATACTGTATTCTGATTAATCAAGCAGGACGGTTTTTTGGCGTTAGGAACTGTGTTCCTGACGCCAAATTTTTTTCTGATCCCGGGGAATGATGAATTACAGACAACATATAAAAAAAATTGTTATCATCCTCTCATTTCTGTTCCTTTTTATTACTATTTTCAATACTTTTCTACATGTCAAATTATGGGACTATGATTTCTGGTGGCATATATCAACAGGGAGATATATCGTTGAACAGAGAGCCATCCCGGATCAGGACCCCTTCAGTTTTGCAAGCAATCTCGCTGAAAATGAAAATAAACATCCTGCACGTGAGAAGCTTATTTTACAGATGTACTGGCTTGCACAGGTAGTGTTCTACAAAATCTACGACGCGTTTGGAGATGCAGGAATAATAATTTTCAGGTCCCTTATCCTTTTATTATTACTTTTGTTGATTGCATGCTGGTTAAAAAGACAGGGTGTCAGCTTTTATATCATATATCCGGTTGTCTTTGCCGTATTTATGCATGCAGGGGTTGTTACAGGAGAACGGCCTGTCTTATTCACCATACTGTTCACCGTAATTACCTTTATCATCCTCGACAACTATAAACGAAAACAAGGCAAAACATTATTCTTCCTGATACCACTGATGCTAATATGGGCAAACATGCACGGGGGATTTATCCTCGGCAATGTGTTCATATTGACGTATATGGTAGGGGAGACCCTCAACTATGTATTAAAACGAGGCACGCTTGATAAGAAAGCATTGCTGACACTCTATGGTGCAGGTTTGCTGGCAATAGCGGTTTCTGCACTCAATCCAAATGTTTTTAACGCCCTTATGACGGTTTCTTCAGAAACGGACGTATTCAAGGAGGGCGTACAGGAATATGCCTCGCCGTTTCTTGCCTACAAGCAAAAGTTGCGTTCAATAGACTGGGCATATATCGTTCTGCTGGGGCTCTTCCCGGTCATTGCAATAGTCAGAAATAAAAAAATGGATATCGTCTATTACCTTCTCCTTTGCGGGTTGCTCTACATGAGTGTTTCTTCAGTACGGTTTATTATCTATTATGTATGCATCAGTGCCATGATCCTGGGAAGGGAATTACATTATGTGCTGAAGGACTATTTTTCAAAAAGAGAACTCGAGAGAAAAATATTTGAATACGCTTCAGCAGGTGTGATATTCGTTTCATCAATCATGTTTGTCAGCGGATTCCTCAATTTTCAGGATGTAACGTTTGCCAAATCAGTGAAGGTTTCCGTACCGAAAGAAGCTGTTGATTTCATAGAGAAACACAAGATTGAAGGGAATATATACAATTCTATGGGATTTGGCGGATATATCGCCTGGAGACTCTATCCCTGGAAACAGCCTTTTATCGACACACGTCAACTAAACTACATCATTATGAAAGAATATGCATGGATCCTTCAGGGGAGACGTTCAATAAATAATCCTGTCCTTCCGGAGGGAAAGACACCCTTGTGGGAGCGGCTTCTCGACCATTATAAGATAGATATAATTGTTGTTGACACGATTGATGTCTACGGCACAATCCCACCGCTTATTTTCAGCCTTTTGAAAAGCGGCAAGTGGGTTCCCGTTTACCATGACCTGATAAGTGTCGTATTTGTCAGGAACAATGTTGAGATTGAAGAGATTATAAGCGATTATGAACTTTCAGATGAACTTGTCTGTAACGGACTTCTGGCAAGACTGACACAGACAGCATTGAAAAACAGAAGGAACCCCCGTTTGTTATTATCAATCGGTGACGTATTCTACCACATGGAGAAATATGATGATGCTCTCAGGGCTTACCAGTATGCTGACAGGAGATTCCCGGATCATCCCGTCACACAGGCAAAAATAGAGCTCACCGAGGCATCTCTTGCTCAAGAAGAAAGGGCCAATGGGAAAAAGGAGGTTATATGAACAATAAAAAGGGTTTCACCCTGCTTGAACTTCTTATAGTCATAGCAATAATCGGAATCCTTGCCGTCATTGCAATACCGGGTTATATCGGTTATCAGACAAGGGCTGTTCGGACAGAGGCATTTGCGAACCTCGAGGCACTGAGGCTCCTTGAGGAACAGTTTTTTGCGGAAAACAACACGTATACCATATCTTTAGGGAACTGCGCGGCAGACCAGCCGGGAAATGTTGCAATAATCCAGACGGGGGGAGGTGACGCTACAAATGCGCTCCCCAATTTCAGACCAGGCACCGGAGGAGCCTTCAGTTACTGTATTGAGCAGAATATAGATGTCAATGGGAACGCTGTTACATCATGTTTTAGGGCAGGAGCCTACGGGAACACAGGAACGCGTGTAGCAGGTGAGATTATCGAGATAGATTGTAATAATGATATGACAATTCGATGAATAAGGCATGAAAATATATCATAATTATTTTGATTTAAGCTTAAATTGCCGCTCAAATCAGGGGTTTACCCTCATTGAATTGCTCATCGTCGTTGCAATAATCGGTATCCTTGCTGCCGTTGCAATACCCGGATATTTAGGGATGCAGGAGAGGTCAAGGAAGGGGGCTGTCATAAGGGCAGCGGAAGCGAGCGAACCTGAGCTCAGGGCATGGTTACATTCTGCATTAAAGGGAATACAGGGAGGCATAGCTCTGCCCGGGCGCCTCATTGAATTGGATACGAACGGTGATGGTATTATTGACAACAATGATATGAACAATAGTGCGGTAGGTGCGCTCCTGAATGCCGGAGCCCTCTGCCAGCAGTATGTATCTGCCAAGTTCCGGCTTCAGAGCGAAATGTCCCCATGGGGAACAACAGCAGGCTCTTTATGGTGTGCAGCTGCTACATCCCAGGCTGGAAGGATTGTATGCAGTGACGGTGCAGCTTTTATATCAGTGCGGATTTTAGCTTACGATTCAGATGCACAATTGATTCATGAGAAAACAATATATTCTGATTAAGCCTATCTGCTTCTTCTTTCCGACAGGGGTAAATCCATAATATAATAAGCAGGGATAATAAACAGTCCTGATGCAACATTTCTAAAAATATGAAATAGCCTGCCCGATGTACATCGTAATGAAGAAGAGATTCTTTGTGTTGTCTCTCTGAGCAATTTCCATTATAGTATGGTGAGCATGAACGTTCCCCTCTTTTCTTATGATGAAGCAATAATAATGACAATGCCAAGAAAGGGCCAAATATAGTTGAGAACAAAGAAGGTTGAGAAATCTCGGGGTAGAAGGTATTGTTCTCCGATAGGCTCTGTGCACAATGAATAAGAATGTGAAGCTCGTAAGAGAACGTAACACATTTAAAGAAGGGGTCGTAGTTGCTCTGTTCTTCTGCTTGCTCGGCTGCTTGGCACTCATTTTTCACTTATTTTACTCTCTCCCGCTTGCAGAAAATCTTTTATGGTATCTTGGAGTATTTTTTTGCTTCTATATCCCCGGGAGTCTTATCATGAGATTGATACACCTCAAAAGAGATAATTTTTTCTTGCATCTTATCCTTTCCCTGTCTTTAGGAGTTGCACTGGTTCCCCTTGTTTATACTGCTCTCAGGAGGATTTCACACCCTGAGCTGCTCTATCCTTTTGGAGGAATACTCTTTGTTCTTTGGATCATTTTTCTCGTGCGGGATATCAGGAGAAAAACACTATATCTGGGGGCAACATTTCCTGATCTGATATCAGTTGTCCTCTTGATATTTATAGTCTTTACGATTCTTCACCTGACACATTTTACTGATATCATTTTTTTTGAAAACGGATTCAAGGTGAGAAACACCTATCTCAATGAGACAGTATTTCACCTGGGTATCATCAATGCCTTGAAGGAGACGTTTCCGCCCTTTTATCCCTATGCGAGCGGAATGTCACTTTCACACTATCACGTCAGTATGCATCTTCAGATGGAAATGTTTTCTCGTCTTTTTCAACTTGATACCGTAAAACTTACTTTTTTTTATTTCCCGTTTTTGTATTTCTGCCTTCTTGTGTTTATTCCCTATGCGTATATTTACAAAAACCTGAATCTCCGGGTCCTCGGGGTCGTGACCGGGATACTCTTGTTCGGCTCTGGTCTGTCATTCATTCCAGGTCTCTTTGGTATGGCACCTCCGAATTATCCGTGGACTGCCTTATTCAGGAGTACCATATGGTCTCTCTTTACCCTGAACAGTATTCTGCCGGCAATTATTGTGATGTTTTTATGTATCGTGTTCCTGAAAAGCTATTATGAAGAAAGGAATTTATCCTCTCTTTTTGTCCTTGCATTCCTCGGTTTCTCCGCCTACACGTTTAAGAGTTCAATGGGGCCGCATGTCATGGCTGCTGTGTTCGTAACCGGAATTGCTTCCCTTGTGATCGAAAGAGACATAAAGCGATTTTTGCTTCTTTGTGGAGTATCAGGACTGAGCATTCTCGCAATGGTTGTTGATTTAATTCTTATCAAGGGAGGAAACCCCGCCCACTATATTATAACTGTTAACCTTTTAAACACTTTTCACCGTTCACTGGAGAAACTTGGGATTTCTACCCTTCCACGGATTTCCCTTGTGCTGATCTTCCCCCTCTATATCATAGTGAGTTTCGGGGTTCGTGCATTAGGGTTTTACGTCATGAAAGATGCGTTTAAGAAAACACGCTTTGATCCTGTCATTGTCTTTCTTCTCGTATGTATTGTTTCAGGTTTTATACTGCCAGATATTATCTTTATCGGATTTCCTCAAAGCAAAATAGGTACGCTCAACAATGCCGGATGGTTCGGAGTACAGGCATTAACCGCCTCCTGGCTTTTATTAGCATTTTTCCTTGCACAGTATAGACATACGGGCAAGAAATTTTTTGCAATTACCATCGTCTTGGTTTTTCTATCCGCACCATCTACAGCACAGTTTCTCAGTCTCCGCTTCGATAAGAGTTACTTCACGGTTAATCAGGATGCATCAGAGGTCGTGAAATTCCTTGAAAACACCGGTCCTGAATCGGTGATCCTCCATCCTCCAAATCTTGACGGACCGTCTCTCGCTTCGAACCTTGCCGGAAGACAAACCGTTATCAGTTTTTTTCAGTCATATGTTATCCAGATGATTGGACAGAGGGAGGCAGACAGACGATATAAAGATGTAAAATTATATTTTGCTCAGAATGAAAAAGTCGACAGGGAGGCAATCTTAGAAAAGTACAACGTAGATTATGTTTATGTTCCACAGACACATGTGCCGGTCATTGATAAAGATCCCCTGTTACTCTTGGTACTCAGAAACAACACGTACACCGTATACAAAGTCAAAAAGGCATAGGCCAAGAGAATACCCCTCCTTAACCCGGAAAATGCAATTGAATCAGAGGCATAGCCGCTTTCAAAGTCTTTTGATTTCAATCCCGACTTTTGTCGGGATAAAAGACTTTTCAGTCACCCGTGCCCTTTATAAATGCATTTTTTGGTTAAACAGAATCATATGCACTTACCCGTAAAACTCGATTTGCATGCTTTCATGCGTAGAAATGATGCTTGCGTATTATGTATTCTTTTGTGCAACTGCAATGAGCGAAGTGCCTATCGGTAAAGGCAGGCGTTTAGAAAAAATTCTCTCAATGTGAAAAATTGCCTTGAATAGGGTATTGACGAAACTGTTTATTACAAATTTATCACTATCTTTTTTACTTTTTCCGCGTATATATTTTACGGGGAAATAGAGCGACATAAACATATACTCCAGTAACAAGGGAGTAACGCCGGCTCCCGACAGGGTTTTTTCAAGCAGTGTTTTTGTATATCTTCTCTTATGATATGCCTTTTCATCGTCATGGCTCCAGAGTTCTTCTATTGCCGGAACGGTTACGACGAGTATCCCCTCTTTTTTTATTACTTTGACGGCTTCTTTCAATGGCGTTACATCGTCCTGAAAATGCTCGATCATGTCAAAGAGGCCTACAACATCAAAACTGCTATTTTTAAACGGTAGGTTGTTTGCATCTCCCTGCACTTTCAAAAAACCGGGCCATGCCATGTTTATAGCCTCGGAGTAAAGCTCGCAACCGGTAACCATATACCCTTTGCGGGCTAAGAAACTACTCACATTACCGGTTCCGCAGCCAATTTCAAGAACTTTGGCTGGAGGGGTAATAAACGTGCTGATTTTATCAAAAATCCACTGTCTTCGTATCTGAAACCAGAAATGGTTTTTTTCGGCCTTTTTCAGACGGTCGAAAACAGAAGGGCTAAAGGTTTCTCCAGATTGCATATAGTTTCTATATTATACATATTGATCTTATGGGAAAAGTAAGTCTTCAGAATACTTATTATCCTATGCCTGAATTCATGCACTGCGAATGCACAGGAAGACTATGCCATCATTGTTCAATGAGACATGATTTTCATCGTGGAATGTATTAATATGAATACTATGATGAATGGATTGTCCGGTAAATGTTTATTCATTATCGGAGCAGGTATATTTCAGACACCAGCGATAAGAAAAGCAAAAGAAATGGGATTGCGGGTTATTACCGCAGATAAAAACCCCCGATCAGAAGGCTTTCAGTACGCTGATCATTACGAGATTGTCAGCACCCACGATTCAGAAGCTCTGTTGCATATTGCGCAGAAACACCGTGTTGACGGAGTCATGACGCTGTCCACAGAGATTGCGGTCCTCCCCACAGCGTATGTGGCTGAACGGCTTCGTCTGCCCGGATTAACTGTTGATGTTGCAAGAAAAGCTACCAACAAATATCTCATGAGAAAAGCCTTTAAGGAGAAGGGCGTGCCCTGTCCGGAATTCTGTCTTGTTAAAAACCCGGAGGATCTGAAAGATATCGATAATTTTCTGCGCTTCCCGCTCATGGTGAAGCCGACCACAGGGTATGCCAGTAAGGGTGTTCAGAAAGTACGTGATAAAAGAACGTTGGAAAGAGCTTTTCGTATCGCACGCAATGAATCCCCCGACGGGTCAGTAGTGGTTGAGGAGTTTATTCAGGGAAGGGAGGTAGGAGGAGAATCATTTACGGTGAACGGTAAGACAAGCATGATATATATTACGAATAAAAAAATAACAAGGCCTCCTCATTATATTCCTCTCGGTCACTCACTCCCCTCTGTTCTTCAGGAGGGACTAATAAGCAAGATAAAAGATGTTGTAAAAAAGGGGATAAGGGCATTAGGGGTGACCAACGGTCCGGTAAATTTTGATGTCATGGTAACGAGACAGGGACCAAAGGTTCTCGAAATGGGAGCACGTTTAGGGGGGAATTGTCTTCCGGTCATTGTTTCAATACATTCCGGCATTGACACGATCCGCGAGTCCATAAAGCTTGCCCTGGGAAAAAAGCCGGACATACGTGAGAGACAAAACAGACCGGTCGGTGTAAGATTACTGACCAGCCGATCTACAGGTGTCATAAAGCATATTGCCGGGATAAAAACATTGAAAAAGAATCAGGATGTTATTGATGTACATTTTACCTATAATATCGGGGATACCATACATAAGCTTTCGAGCGGTATTGATAAGATCGGATATGTGATAATTAGTGGAAAAAACATCAATGATGTCGAGAAAAAATTAGACACCTGTAGCAGGAAGATCACGATAACTCTAGAATAAATGCACCGGTAAGGAGACAGAGCTTGGTCGTCAAAACGGTCGATCGTCAGTATATAAGACCACCATATTATCTGTTGGATGAGGAGAGATTAAGAGATGTTTATGCGCGCATGGACCAGGCCTTTTCATCGTTATATGAAAAAGTCATCATAGCATACTCATACAAAGCCAATTATATTCCGTACATGTGTAAGGTTCTTCATTCGTTAGGGGCATATGCTGAAGTTGCATCACGGCTTGAATATGATCTTGCCTGCCGCCTCATTGACACTCCTTCTCACATAATTTTTAATGGTCCTGTTAAGAGCTTCCAGGACATTGAGAAAGCCCTGCACAATTACAGCATCGTAAATCTCGATTCTTTCTATGAGATCGAGCACCTGAAAAACTATTGTCTGAAGAACCCTCGTAAAAAAGTTGACATCGGTGTAAGAGTGAATTTTGATCTGCCACAGGAATTCGGATTGCGGGTGAAAACGAGCAGATTCGGTTTCTGCCTCGAAAACGGGGATGTGCAGAAGGCTTTTCGAAGAATTCGCGAGATCCCTCACGCGAACGTCGTGTCTCTGCATGCTCATTTTTCTTCGAGATACAGGGATCACTACATTTATAAAGACATTACTGCACGGTTATGTGAGATTGCACGCCGGTATCTTAACGGGAACGTTACCTATATTGATATCGGTGGGAATTTCGGTCATGCACCAAAGGAGATGAAGGACCTGGAATTTCCTACATTCGAAGAGTATGCCCGTTCAATTATACGTGAACTGAAAAAACATATTACCCGTCAATTCAAGCCCTTCTTGATTATTGAACCGGGCATATCTCTTGCGGGACAGGCATATGATTTTGTCTGTAACGTTATCGAGGTCAAGAAGGTCCGTCGAAAGAATTTCGTTGTCGTAGATGGAAGTGTCCACAATATCAAACCAACAATGCATAAGTTTAATCTTCCCGTAAAGGTTCTGGACAGCCGAGGTGACGTAAAACAGGGAACGAGCAGGACCTATCAGGTTGTTGGAAATACGTGCATGGAGAAAGACTACGTGCTAAAAAATTTGAAAGGGCCTGAGGTAAAGGTCGGTGATTATCTCGTGTTTGCGAATGTTGGAGCATATACGATCGTATTAAACCCTCCGTTTATTCACCCCCGTCCGCCGATACTGGTCAAGAAGAATAACACGTTCAGCATAATACGAAGGGGCGAGACTTTCAGAGACTTTTTTGCGACATGCAAGTTTTGAAACAGTTCAGGAGGTGGTATGTGGAGTATATTTGACCATATCAGATTATTGTCAAGGTGGCGAATTGTCTCATCAAAATCTATCTGAAACGGAATCGTTGCCTCATTTAAAAATCTACTCGAAAATATCACAATTGCTTCTTGGTATCAAAGGTACAGGAGACGGGAAAGAGGTTAACGATAAAAAGAGAAGCAGAAGATAACGGCTGTACTTGCATGATGCTATCAGCGGGCACGGAAGAAGTACAAAGGGATATTGCTGAATGAATTCAGAGCAATGACAGGATATACCCGTCGTTATGCGACGGGTATCCTTTTATTACACGGCAGGAAGGTCAGGGTCAGTGAAGATACAATCTTCGAGAGGAACTCAGAAAAAGGGTAAAAAGGCAGTGTAAGAAAACCTATGACGGGAGCGTGAAAGAAGCACTGATGAAAATCTGGGCAATCATGGATTGTATCTGTGGCAAGCGTCTTGCTCCGACTGCTTCCGTGAAAGAACAGAAGCGTATTAGAGAAAAACATTCCACGGATAATCTACAAGACTTTCTTAAATCTTTTGACCGTTTCTTTAGATGCCGTATTCTTTTGGGGTACAAAGCGGTGAGGAAAGCTTTTTCGCATATTCGTGATATCTATATCTTTTATCCCGATATGATCCGTAATATTTAATACAGTTTTAAGAGGATTCTTACACAATTCTTCATATGTTATGTGTATTACCCTCTCGGGAAAGGCCCGTGTTTGTCTCACTATTTCAAGATTTATCAGTGTAATTTGTTCAGCGATCTGTTTTTCGACAGGATACTTCTTGAGTCTCGCAAAGTCCTTTGGTCGTACAGAGAACCACTCGTTTTTGTCTCCGTGATATTCTTTCCTTGCATCAAGGATAGATAGAGCATTCGATAAAGGATCTCGCGTGATAAAGATGATATATACACGTGAAAAAAGTTTATATGCCAGGAGAGGATTGCCGAGGAACCAGACGCTCTTAAAAAAGAGAGGTTTGTTAAAACTGTTCAGCATCGCGTTGATTTCATTTCTGAGGCCATGAACATCGATCTTTTCTATATGGTGAACCGGTATAATATGGTGTCGGGATGTTGGTTTTAACCAGTATTCCCAGAAATATACAAATTCATGCGGATCAAGGATTCCATGGGTCCTCCCGAATTCAGAGGTAAAGGTATAACCTGTTTTATGTAACGCCTGTCTTAGACCAATAAGCTTTTCCAAATAAAAGCCGACAAACGGGGCGCGCCAGAAGCGGGCAACGAAGTTATCTATGTAATTGAAAAGGTCTGTCCTCGCAAGGACCTGTGTTATGAGGGTTGTACCACTTCTCGGTGCGCCACATATAAAGAGTACCGGCTGTCTTGATTGTTTTTGAGAAATGGCATATTCTCTTTCCAAATCGACAAGTGAAATATTGAAATTTCCAAGAAAGACTTCATCTGCAATATTTTTCTGATATCTCTCCGAACGTTTTACCATCTTTTACCCTGTTTTTTCTCTGATGATGTACCGGGGTCGCTGTTTAATTTCGATAAATACTTTTGAAATATACAGTCCTACAACGCTCAGGCTTATGGTTATTAATCCTGTTGAGAAAAAAATGGCAGCAAAGAGGGATGTCCAGCCGATGATCGCTACACCGTAAATCATTTTTCGGATGAATGCATAGAAGAACATAACAATACTAAAGATAAAAACAACAAAACCGAGTTGGAATATATAAACGAGAGGCTGCTCGGAGAAAGAGGTTATGGCATTCAGGGCAAGGATAAATCTCCTGATAAAATTATATTTGCTCTTCCCTGCATGCCGGGGAGACCTGTCTACCGGAACGTGAGTTGTTGTAAATCCAACTAAAGATAGAATCCCTCCGAAAAAGACAGTGCGTTCGGGAAATTTTCTTATTGATTCAACGACCGGCTTGCTCAAACACCGGAATAGCCCAACCCTTGTTTTAGGATCGACATGAGAAATTTTAAAAAAAAGCTTTTGAAATATTTTGGAAATAAGATTCTGGATCGGATTCGAATGTCTTTTCGAAGCTATCCCCTGGACAATATCGTACCCTTCTTTTGTTTTGCTGAGTAGCTTCGGTATTTCCTCTGGCCGATCCTGAAGATCTCCGTCCATGAGAATGACAAGGTTTCCTTCAGCGTAGTCGAGCCCTGCAAGAACAGCATTGTGGTGCCCGAAGTTTCGTGAGAAACGAATCCCTTTTACCCGTGGATCCTCGTCATGAAGTTCTTTTACAATCTGCCAGGAATTATCAGAGCTGCCATCGTCGACGATGATTATCTCGTAAGCATCTTTTGTCAACTTCCATTCAGTACATGTCTGTTCCATGACACTCGTCAAGCGCCTATAGAGTTCATGAATATTTTCTTCTTCGTTGTAAATAGGAATCGTGATCGAGAATTCAAGAGACATTTTTATTATGACCTCTTTGTTCTATTGTACGCTTTCATTTATATCACAAGCTGTATGTATACGCAAATTATAGTGAATATTTTCCGTTCGGACAATTATTTTATAAGATTTGGTAGCAACTTAAAAAAGTATTATAATAACGCTATCATGAAAAAGATAGAATTTTTCCGCCACAGTATTCGTGAAAAGGATATAAAGCGGGCGAATGATGTGCTCAGATCAATATTTCTTACTACCGGAAGAGAGGTAGAGGTTTTTGAACAAAAATTTTCTTGCTATATCGGGTTGAAACATGTCATCGGGGTAACGAGTTGCACGGCTGCACTCCATTTGAGTCTCCTTTCCCTTGGGATTGGACAGGGGGATGAGGTCATAACCACCCCAATGAGCTTCTGTGCTACTGCTAATTCGATATTGCATGCAGGGGCGCGTCCGGTTTTTGTTGATGTAGAGGAAGGAACAGGGAATATGAATACTGAGCTTATCGAAGCGGCCATTACTAAAAGGACTAGGGCTATCATGCCCGTTCATCTCTATGGACAGATGTGTGACATGACAGAAATCAAAAGGATTGCAGGGAAGTATAATCTCAAAATCATCGAAGACGCTGCTCATGCAATTGAAGCTTCACGGGACGGAATAACAGTAGGTCACCTGTCAGATACTGCCTGCTTCAGCTTTTATGCAACAAAGAATATAACCTCAGGAGAAGGCGGGGCAATAGCAACTGGCAATGAACCTTTGGCAGAGACGCTGAGGATGATGAGACTCCACGGAATTGATAAGGGTGCGGCAGACAGATATACGAAACGATATGAGCACTGGGATATGCCGGTCCTGGGATGGAAATACAATATGGATAATATACAGGCTGCACTGCTCATCGGGCAGTTGGAAAGGATTGGAAGCCTCTGGAAAAGAAGAGATGAACTCTGGAGATTTTATGAGCATGAGCTGAAAACCGTCAGGGGCGTACGGCTTCTAAAAACCCGCAGGGGCGCTAAACACGCCCGGCACCTCTTGACCATTCTTGTTCACCCTGACAAGCGGGATGCACTCCTGAGGAACTTGCAGGATAGAGGCATAGGAGTAGCCGTGAATTACCGGCCTATTCATCTCTTGAAGTATTACAGGGATTCCTTCGGATACGGGGAAGGGAGCTTTCCTGTTGCGGAGTCAATAGGGAAAAGCACTATTTCGCTTCCTTTCTATCCGTCGTTAAGAAAGCCGGATGTAAAATATATTGTAAAGGTCGTGAAAGAACTCACAGCATAAATCAAATTCCCGGAGGTTTGCATGAAGACGGTTCTTGTGACAGGCGGTGCAGGTTTTATCGGAAGTAATTTTATCGAATATATTTTTAGAAAATATCCTAATTATAACCTGTTGGTCCTTGACCTCCTTACCTATGCCGGCGATATTGAAAATATCCCCGGGGAAATCAGGAATTCGGGCAGGTTCGAGTTCTGGTATGGTGACATGAATAACCTTGATCTGACGAGTGACCTTGTCGGGAGGGCTGATATTGTCGTTCATTTTGCAGCAGAAACCCATGTCGCCCGATCCCTCTATGCGCACAGGGTCTTTTTTGTAACCGATGTCCTTGGTACCCAGTCAGTTGCCAATGCAGTACTCAAACATTCTGAAAGAATAGAACGATTCGTCCACATATCGACTTCAGAGGTCTACGGAACGGCAGCCTATGAGCCAATGGATGAAGATCATCCCCTGAATCCGACAAGTCCTTACGCTGCTGCAAAGGCAGGGGCTGACAGGCTCGTTTATTCATATATCGTTGCCCATAATATCCCCGGCCTTATTATAAGACCATTCAATAACTATGGCCCGCACCAGCACCTTGAAAAGGTCATCCCCCGCTTTATTACCAGCTGCATCCTCGGCGAACCTCTCACCATTCATGGAGACGGCTCGGCTGCAAGAGACTGGGTCTATGCCGATGATACGGCACGGGCGATTGACCTTGCCATACATGCGCCGAAAGAGAAGGTTCAGGGAGAGGTATTTAATGTGGGAACGGGCCTGAGTTTGCGTGTCATTGACATTGCTCAAAAGGTTCTCAATGCCTTTCAACTTGGTGAATCTCATCTTACCTTTATGCCGGATCGTATGGGGCAAGTGCAGCAGCATATTGCTTCATACAAGAAAGCTCATGAGGTATTGGGGTTTACTCCAGAAGTAAGCTTCGACGAGGGGCTTGAAAAAACTATTCACTGGTATAAAGAAAACAGGGCGCTGTGGGAAAAACAGCTGCCGCTCAGACATGTGCCGGTAAAGGCAAAGGATGGATCGGTAATCTGGTACTAAAAAAGGGGTCAAAGATCCAAGGATCCCAGGATTCAAGTGTTAAAAAAATTTTTTCACTTGAATCCTTGAACCCCCGACCCATTGAATCCTTTAGTTTCCAAAGTTCATCCTCAATGTGACAGCACGCATGCCCTACGCATAATTTCTATAAATGCATTGATATGGGTTAAAATATTCAAATGTCCGAACGGAGACTTATCATTGAAGGCGCCCGCCAGAATAACCTGAAGAACATTAATCTCAGCCTGCCCCATAACAGGGTCATTGCAATAACGGGTGTTTCCGGCTCGGGGAAATCCTCGCTTGCCTTTGATACCATCTTTGCAGAAGGACAATGGCGTTTCATAGAATCTCTTTCAACATATGCACGTCTTTTCCTTGAAAAACTCGACAGACCGGATGTTGACGCAATTCACAATTTAAGGCCGGCAATAGCCCTTGAACAGAAAAACCCCGTTCGGGGGTCACGTTCGACCGTCGGGACATTGACCGAGCTTTATGACCTTTTCAGGCTTTTGTACTCCAGGATAGCGACTCCTTTCTGCCCTGACTGCGGAAGGGAAATAAGGATGTGGAACACGTCAGAGGTCGTTTCCGAGCTTATAGAAAGGCATAAAGGCATGAAAGCCCTTGTTGTTTTCGAAACAAAGGATCAAACAGATGAGTTGAAGAAACGGGGTTTTTACAGGGCATGGCTTGATGGTGAAGTGGTGGATTTCGATGAATTGACACGCAGGCTAAAGCCTGCGGCTACCCCATTTCCCTCTTCCCATCTCCCTCTTCCCATCTCCCCACTGGATATCGTCCTTGACCGGCTTGTTGTAAAGGATGAACCACGGTTGGCTGATTCAATAGAGATGGCATGGAGGGAAGGAAAAGGGAAGATAAAGGTTGTCATTATAGGTAAACAGAACACAGAACACCCCCTCCCTCACCCTCCCCCCTCGAGGGGGAGGGCAGGGGTGGAGGGTGAGGCTATGGTCTCTGAAGGCATCATTACTCGCCGTTTTTCTTCAAAGAATGCCTGCGATTACTGTAAAACTGAATTGCCCCAGCCATATCCCCTCCTTTTCTCCTTTAACCACCCTGTCGGTGCATGCCCGGATTGCAAGGGGTTTGGAAATATCCTTCAGTACGATGAAGACCTTATCGTTCCGGACAGGAGCCTCTCCCTGTCACAGGGTACGGTCGATCCATGGAATAAACCGGCATACAGATGGTGGAGGCAGCAACTTTTGAAAGGCGCCCATAAGGATGGCCTTGATATCAACAAGCCTTACGCAGACTTTACCGAAAAAGAAAAGGGAGTGCTTTTTAAAGGATCCAGGAATTTTTACGGGATAGATAATTTCTTTGAAGACATGGAAAGCAGAAGGTATAAACTCCACATAAGAGTCTTTCTCAGCAGATACAGAAGACCCGTGACCTGCTCCCGGTGCAAAGGGAAACGGTTGAGAGACGAATCCCTTGCATATAAGCTATCGGGACTCGACATAGCAGAACTCTCGGGCATGCCTATAGCAGACATAATCCGTTTTTTTAAAGACCCCGGCATTACTCCCTTTCAGGCGGATATGACAAAAGAGATCCGTCGTCAGATAGACATGAAGCTCGGATTTCTCAGGAGGGTTGGCCTCGATTACCTGAGTCTGAACCGGGATGGAAGAACGCTTTCAGGAGGAGAATACCAGCGGGTAAACCTTTCAAATCAGCTCGCATCGTTTCTCACCGGGACGCTCTATGTTCTTGATGAACCAACGATAGGACTCCATGCAAGGGACGTAGACATTATTGCGGATATCATGTCGGAACTCTCAGACATGGGAAATACCATCCTTGTTGTTGAGCATGACAGAAGCGTCATACAATCTGCTGACTGGATTGTTGAATTGGGACCAGGCGGAGGACAGAAAGGCGGAGAGATTGTATTCTCCGGGGAACGTGGTGAATTTCTCAAAAAGAATACCCTGACGGCACGGTATATAAGGGGAATTGAGAGCGTCAGGCCGCCGTCTGCTCAAAAGCCCGGGACAGGAAAAGAACTCTTGCTTCATAATGCTACCGGCAATAATCTGAAGTCTGTCGACCTGAGGATCCCCCTGGGGGCAATGGTCGCTGTGACAGGTGTATCCGGTTCGGGAAAGAGCAGTCTCGTTGTGGAAACACTTTACAGGGCACTCGCAAGGCAGTTCAAGGTAGAGAATGTGTTCCCCCTTCCATATGAATCTATGGAAGGTGACCAGCTTCTCATGGGGGTCAGGCTCATTGACCAGGCACCGATCGGCCGGAACCCGCGCTCAAATCCGGTGACCTATTTAAAGATATTTGACATCATAAGAAAATTATTCTCGGAACAGACAGAAGCAAAGGCATATGGATACGGGCCGGGATTCTTTTCATTCAATGTCCCGGGCGGCAGGTGCGAAAGCTGTAAAGGAGCCGGGTATCAGAAGCTTGAAATGTATTTTTTCGAAGATCTATACATAAAATGTGAGGAATGCAGGGGGGAAAAATACAGGCCTGAAGCACTGCGGGTTACCTATCGGGGCCGGAATATCAACGATGTCCTGAATATGACTGTCACTGAAGCCATTGACTTCTTTCACGACATTCCAAAGATTAAAAACAGGCTTTTGATCACGGAAGAAACCGGTCTTGGCTATCTCAGGCTGGGCCAGCCGGCAACAACACTCTCAGGCGGCGAGGCACAGAGGCTCAAGATATGTGCCGAGATAATCAATTCCCCTTCCGTCACCTTTGCCAAAAAGGAGAGGGAGAATATGAACAAAGGAATTCTCTACATTCTCGATGAACCGACGACCGGTCTTCATTTCAGGGATGTCAAGGCACTTCTTGAGATTCTTCAGAGGCTGGTATCTACAGGGAATACCGTCCTCGTAATCGAGCACAATCTCGATGTCATCATGGCATCCGACCGGGTTGTTGATTTGGGGCCGGAAGGTGGCGAGCAGGGCGGGAGCATTGTTTTTGAGGGAACACCGGAGGATATCGTTTATTCTGAAGATTCCCATACAGGGAAGAGTCTCAGGGACTATCTTGAATATTTAGCGGTTGAAAGATCAGATAAATAAAAAATCTTTTTCTTAACCACATGGGCGGTAACTGCATTTACCGGAGGCTGGGTTGACTGAAAAGTCTTTTGCAGCAACACCATGTTTATGCCCTGGTGCAATTCTTGATTTGCTTTATAATATGATGAAACTTCTGAGAATTGCAGCAGGGCATGTGATAGGATCATGTTGAAATCAAAAGACTTTGAAGGCAATCGTGCCTCCGGTTCAAAAATAACTTGCATTTTTTGTATTAATTAGTTATGAAACCGGCGATATTTCTTTTTATACTGCTTTTCTTGTTATCAGGTTGTGAGAGCAAAACCCAGCTGACCGACCGGACAGACCTTAAAAGCGGTTCATACAAGCCTGCCTACGGTGATACATTAATATCCGGTTCAATAGGCGAACCGAGTATTTTGATTCCCATGCTTGCCGGTGACAGTGCCTCACACGATGTTGCAGGGCTTATATTTAATGGCCTTGTAAAGTATGACACAGACCTGAGCGTTACCGGGGACCTTGCGGAATCATGGGAAATTTCACCTGACGGTCTTGTTATTACGTTCCGCCTTAGGAAAGGCGTTCGATGGACCGACGGCGTTCCATTTACTGCCGGGGATGTCATGTTTGGATTCAAGACGATTATCGATGAAAAAACCCCGACAGCTTACCAGGAAGATTTTTTGCAGGTCAAAAAGGCAGAGGTGCTTGACAAGTACACGTTCAGGGTCACCTATGAAAAACCGTTTGCGCCTGCACTGACGTCATGGGGGAACCTGGTGGTTCTCCCGAAGCATCTTCTTGAGGGGAAAGATATAACAACAACAGATTTCGCGAGGAATCCGGTTGGCCTGGGGAGGTATAAACTGAAAAAATGGATACCAGGTCAGGAGATAGTACTTACTTCGAACAGGGATTATTTTGAAGGCAGGCCGTATATCGACGGATATGTTTATCGTATCATACCGGATTCTGCGACAATGTTCCTTGAGCTTCAGGCAGGCGGCATTGATATGATGGGATTGACACCGGTTCAGTATACGAAACAGACTGACAATGATTTTTTCAGGAACAATTTCCGGAAATTCCGCTATCCCGTATTTTCCTATACGTATCTCGGCTTTAATTTGAAACATCCGTGGTTTCGGGACAAACGGGTCAGGCAGGCAATTGCCCATGCAATTGATAAAAACGAAATTATAGATGTTGTGCTCTTCGGCCTGGGGAGCCCTGCTACCGGACCATATGTCCCGGATACCTGGCCTTATAATCCGGATGTAAAAAAGTATGAGTTCAGTCCTGAAAAGGCAAAGCAGCTTCTCAGGGAAGCCGGGTGGGAAGACACGGACGGTGACGGGATTCTGGATAAAAACGGCCAGGATTTTGCATTTACCATTCGTACGAACATGGGGAACAAGCTGAGGGAAAAAACCGCAACAATCATTCAATGGAGGCTTCGCAACATAGGAATCAGGGTAAACATAGAGGTCATTGAGTGGAGTGCTTTTATTAATGAATTCATAGACAAGCGGCGTTTTGAGGCAGTGATGCTCGGCTGGGGCATCGGCATCGACCCGGATCAGTACGACATCTGGCATTCAAGCAAGACAAGGGAAAAGGAGTTCAACTTTGTGAGCTACAGCAATCCCGAGGTGGATGAACTCCTTGAAAAGGGCCGCAGGACATTCAACGTCGAAGAGCGGAAGAGGGCTTATTTTCGGATTCAGGAGATACTCGCAGATGAATTGCCTTATATCTTCCTTTATGTACCTGATGCAACGCCAATAGTCCATGCACGGTTTAAGGGTATTAAACCCTCGCCAATTGGTATCAGTTATAATCTCATTGAATGGTACGTGCCCGGTAAACTGCAAAAGCATCACATGGAACAGTAAACATGTGCATGTATCGGGGGTAATGGTGCCTGAAAAGTATTTTGTCCCGACAAAAGTCGGGATTGGAATCAAAAGACTTTGAAGGCGACTTTGCCTCCGGTTCAAAACCAAGTCTTTCAGGTTGACGCTATGACATATAGGGAGGGATACAATATTTCCGCTCATTCTCAGCCCGCTTTCGCGGACCTCCGAGGAACATTCTTTCTGCGAAAGAATGTAAAGCCGCTCAAATACAATATCCCTCCAAAAACGTATGAATGTGGTCTAATAATGCAATTACTTTCAGGCATGTATGTGTTAACTGTATGTACCGGAGGCTGGGTTAAACGGCCTGATTACTCAATGATGCAGTTATACGATATTTAGGCAATGTTAGCTTATATAAGCAAGAGACTTCTTGAAATGATCCCGACGCTCTTCGGGATAACCCTCCTGTCTTTCCTCATCATCCACCTTGCTCCAGGGAAACCGACTGATGTACTGACAGAGATGAACCCCAAGATTACACCTGAGGCACGGGAACGGCTCGAAAAACTGTATGGCCTCGACAAGCCTGTTATTGAACAATACTGGATATGGCTCAAACGGATCGTAAACCTGGATTTCGGGGAATCCTTCTCTTCTGACAGGAGGCCTGTATTTGAAAAGATATGGGATACAAAACAGCCCCTGCTGGAAAGAAGACTCTTCATAACGTTCCTGATAAATGTACTCTCTCTGTTTGTCATATTTATTGTTGCAATCCCTTTAGGTATATCATCAGCAACTCACCAGTACTCGCTCTATGATAAGATATCCACTGTTTTTGTATTTATTGGGTTTGCTACTCCTGGTTTCTGGCTCGCACTTCTCCTCATGATGTTCTTTGGCGTTCATCTCGACTGGCTTCCGATATCAGGGCTTAAATCGATGAATTATGAAATGCTGTCTTTCAGCGGCAAGGTGTGGGACAGGCTGCTTCACCTCATTCTCCCCGTTCTTGTATCTGCTTTTGTCGGGCTCGCCGGTCTTTCGAGGTTCATGAGGAGCAGCATGCTCGAGGTCATCAGGCAGGATTATGTAACAGTGGCCCGCGCAAAAGGGTTGCGGGAAAAAGATGTCATCTATAAACATGCCTTCAGAAATGCCCTTCTTCCAATTGTTACGATACTTGGGCTTTCGGTACCCGGACTCATAGGCGGGAGCGTTATCTTTGAGAGCATATTCAGTATCCCCGGGATGGGACAGCTATTCTACATGAGCGTCATGACAAGAGATTATCCCATGGTCATGTGTATCCTCACAATTGGTGCAGTATTGACGCTCTTCGGGAACCTGATGGCAGATTTAGGCTATATGATCGCTGATCCGCGGATACGTGCAAAATAGATAGTTATGAGTCATTATTCCCCGAAGACATTATTCTGGAAGAGGTTTAAAAAGAACAGGCTTGCAGTAGCAGGGGGGATTATTGTTATGTGTCTGTTCTTCATCGCTGTTCTGGCTCCCTTACTTTCTCCATATGACCCTCATGAGATTGACAGGAATGAGATACTTGAACCACCGAGTCTGAGACACCCACTGGGCACTGATGATCTCGGAAGGGATTTATTGAGCAGGATGATATGGGGTGCCCGCATATCGCTTGCGGTTGGTTTCGTTGCAGTGGGCATTTCGACACTCATAGGCATGATTACTGGAGCTCTTGCAGGATATTACGGGGGATGGACAGGCAGAATTATTATGAGATTTATTGATATTATGCTCTCCATCCCAACGTTTTTTCTCATCCTCGCTGTTATCGCATTTGTCGGGCCGAGTATCTGGAATATCATGATTGTTATTGGAGTTACCTCATGGATGGGCGTTGCACGGCTTGTGAGGGCAGAGTTTTTATCAATAAAAGAAAGGGAATATGTGCTTGCTGCAAAGGCTCTCGGAGTTCGTGATACAAGAATTATCTTCAGACATATCATGGTCAACAGCCTTGCTCCCGTCCTTGTCTCTGCCGTTCTCGGGATAGCCGGTGCAGTCCTCGTAGAATCTGCCTTAAGCTTTCTGGGCCTGGGTGTTCAGCCTCCGACACCGAGCTGGGGAAATATCCTGACATTGGGAAAAGACAACATAGAGATAGCGTGGTGGCTCTCTGTCTACCCGGGACTCGCTATTCTCATTACCGTGCTTGGTTATAATCTTCTTGGCGAAGGAATAAGAGATTCAATCGATCCGAGACTATGGGGGACTGAGGAGCATTAACACGAAAAATGCAATTCCTAAAGGGCATATATGTGGAAAAAGCTTTCCAAATCGAAATGTGCTATTAGATGTATTCTATCATTATTGCTTGAAAATACGTTGGTATATTCAATAACAAACGTTGTACAAAGGTAGCGATGGGAAAGCTTTTCCACACACATGCCCTCTTAATAAAAATAATGCAGATTTGGAAAAAGTAAATTGAGAAAAAATTTTGATAAATTTATTGTGGTGAAAGGATTTATTCTGTGGTTAGAAAATCGTTTATTGTGTAAATATCGTAAACAGGTAATCCCATGTTTTCTATGTTTTGTTGTCCATTTTGCTCGCCCCGATCAACTAATACAATAACCGCTTTTACAATCAAACCGTGTTCTCGTGCTAATTTTATCGCTTTTATTGTAGAAGAACCTGTTGTTACAACATCATCCACTATAATAACCTTATCTCCGGATTTCACATTCCCTTCCACTTGCAAGTGAAGACCGTGTGTTTTTGGTTCCTTTCGGATGACAAATGCTTGGATAGTATTCTTAGGATCAATATCATATGAATACCGTGCTACAGCATAAGCTATAGGATCAGCACCCATTGTCATGCCACCTATAGCATCAATATCAAGACGGAGTTCTCTTATTTTTTCAAACACAAGTTTTCCAACGAGAAATTGTGCTTCACCAGAAGAAAATGTCTTTTTCATATTAAAGTAAAATTTACTCATCGCACCAGAAGAAAGTGGATAGATAGGTTTATCACTATATTGGAAGGATCGGGTACGAATAAGTTCTATGAGTCGTTCACGTTCGGTCATAAGTGTATCATTATATTTCAAAGACTGTAAAGAATCAAAGATTTTTTTACCAATACAGGCAGGCTGATGAAGGCGTATAGTATCGGCTTTCCCAGTAATCGTTTCCATTAGTTTATAACTAAGGTTATCACGATTGAAAATAGTTTATCAACGGATTTTTGCTTTGTCAAGGTATTTTATAAAAAGTCTTTTGAGATTTCCTTAATAGGTGAAAGCAAGGCAACTATATTCTTTTAATAAATATTTTCTTGATAAAGAATAAAGATATAAATCTTCTTGCCCAATGGTTTAATGCTTATGACCTGCCTTGTATAAGAAAAAAGTTAAAGAAAAATCTACACCTAAAAAAGAGATGTTTTAGTTGCATTTATTACCTGGACAGTGGTTTTTACAATTGATGTTCGGAGCCATAACACTTATTATAAATTAAAATCAGTATGCTACCGAAATTCTAATCATGCAAAAAGATGGCATGACACATACCTGCCGTTTTTCTTTTTAAATTCCGGGACGGTTCTATCACACGGGTCAAACCGTTTCGGGCATCTCGGATGAAACGGGCACCCGGGAGGAATATCTATAGGGCTTGGAATATCGCCTGTAAGAAGAGGCTTCTTTTCACCATCAGGTCTGATCTTGGGTGCGGAAGAGAGCAGGACAATTGTATAAGGATGCAGCGGGTTTTTAAAGAGTTCGTCTGTCTTTGCATATTCCACAATTTTTCCAAGATACATTACTGCTATTTCGTCGCTGAAATATTGGACCACCCTTAATTCGTGGCTTATGAAAAGAAACGATATGTGTGATGTTTTCTTGAGTTCCTGGAGTATGTTCAGTATCTGTGCCTGTATCGAAACATCCAGTGCAGAGAGTGGTTCGTCTGCGACAATGACCTCAGGTGAAACAGCAAGAGCCCGCGCAATGCATATTCTCTGCCTCTGACCCCCGCTGAATTCGTGCGGATACCGGTTTAAAACATCAGCCTGAAGGCCTACACTCTGTAACAGGCTGATTACGGTATCTCTTAGCTCGGACTGTTTAACGAGGCTATGAATTTTAAGGGGTTCAGAAATAGTGTCAAATACAGTCATCCTCGGATTGAGTGATGCAAATGGATCCTGAAAAATGATCTGCACTGATTTCCTGAATTCACGCAGCAAGGTTTTTTTCAGCGCAAAAATATTCCTGCCCCGGAAAAAAATATTTCCTGACGTTGGTTCGGTCAACCTGAGAATGAGTCGTGCAATGGTCGATTTACCCGACCCGCTTTCTCCAACAAGAGCAATAACAGATCCTTCCCTCACCGAGAAATCAACTCCATCAACGGCCCTGAGCCACTTTTGTTTGGCAAAGGGCCTTTTTTTAACCGGGAAGTATTTCTTCAGATTCACTACATCGATGATGCCCATGCAATCTCCTCCGAACGTATACAACGGGTAAATTGTCCGGGTTCAATCTCTCTGAGAGCTGGTTCTTCTTCCCGGCACCCGGATATCACATAGGGACACCTGTCTGAAAACTTGCACCCCGGAGGGAGCTCGTCAGGTTTCGGTACCGAACCGGCAATCGGCTTTAACGGGATTCCCTTTGTTTTTGGCAGGGATTCCAGAAGTCCTATCGTATAAGGATGCTTTGGTGAATTCAGCAAATGCGTTACACGGGAACTCTCAACAACCCTTCCTGCATACATGACAGCAGCCCGTTCTGCATTTTCTGCAATGATGCCGAGGTCGTGGGTAATGAGGAGCATTGCCATATTTCTCTCCTGCTTCAAACTGCTGAGGAGATCAAGGATCTGTGCCTGTATGGTAACATCAAGGGCTGTTGTAGGTTCATCTGCGATGAGCAGCGAGGGTCTGCATGCTATTGCCATCGCAATCATCACCCGTTGTCGCATACCCCCCGACATCTGGTGAGGATACTCTTTGATCCTGACTTCAGGAGAAGGGATCTTTACTGCTTTAAGGAGTTCAACAGTAGCAGCCATCGCATCTCTCCTTGAGAGCTTCATATGGGTCAAAAGGACCTCTGCTACCTGATACCCTATGGTGAGTACGGGGTTCAGTGATGTCATGGGTTCCTGAAACACCATTGAGATTTCTTTTCCTCTCAGCCTTCTCATGGATTCATGGTCAAGGGTGAGGAGATTATGACCCTTGAAGATAATTTCTCCTGACGCAGATGCATTCCGGGGAAGAATCCCCACAATGGATAATGCAGTGAGGCTTTTCCCGCATCCGCTTTCGCCAACGAGGCCAAAGACCTCGGCTTCCTCGATTTCAAAATTCAGGCGGGAGACGACCGTGAGAGGTTTATTTCTTTGACCGAAAGAGATGTCGAGTCCCTTGATCGTCAGGAGGGACACAGCAGGCTATGGTTCCTCTTTTTCAAGAAGCCTGAGATAAGCTTCTGCTTCCTTTAAGCCGGGGTTACGCTTGAGAGCCTCTGACCATTCCTCAAATGCAAGGCCGAGAAGCCCTTTCATGTAGTAGCTCAGACCGAGCTGAATCCAGGCAGGTCCATACCGAGGGTTAATCTCTTTTGCCTTTGTAAAATGAGCTAAGGCATCTTCTACGAGCCCTTTATTCCTTAAGGCTACGCCGAGCTTTGTATGAACGTCAGGGAGTTTCTTATAGAGCTTTATTGCCTTTTTGTATTCTTCGATTGCTTCATCATTCATCCCTAAATCGAGATAGATATTCCCGAGTTTATAGTGTTCATTAGCAAGCTTGCCGGAAATGAACGGGTCCATAGCAGAGGGGGTCGGATGCGCTATCTGTGCGGCGAGAGAAAAAACCTCCTGGGCATTTTTAAATTGCCCCATCTCATTATAAGTAATCGTAAGGTTAAGAGAGGCTTCTGTATAATTTGGGTTTAATTCGAGTGCCTTTTCAAAATATTGAGCAGCCTGTTTGAGGTTGCCCTGTATGTGCGATATAATACCGAGCTTGTTATGGACATCAGCAAATTTCGGGTAAATACTGATTATTTCTTTCAGGATAGGCTCTGCTTCAGTGTAATTCCCTTCATCGAAGAGTTGTGATGCGTGTTCATGCAATTCATGCGTGCGCTGATCCACAATGGAAAGAGTATAGGTAGTCGGTGAATTATTTGTCAAGATCATCCTTGTCCGGAAATAAATTTCGAAAGGAGGCCGGAAGCATGGTCTTCAATGAATCTGCTATACTGTTTCTGTGTCAGGGAGGGGAACATGGTGCAGATAGCATTGGCCTTATTAGCTGATGGGGCCAATATCTCACGCGAGGGCAAATTAAACATACTGGGTATTTTCGATCGTATCAGCACGCAGAGTCTGCCTGCCGTACATCCGCAGATGCAACTCATTATGATAATTGAAGCTGATCGGTGTGATGCTGATAGAGAACACAAGCTCGGAATCGAGTTAATAGATGCTGATGGGGCGAAGCTCTTATCCATGACAGGAAACATCAAATTCAGCACTCCACCACCTGGTGAGCATATCAGGATAAACCACATCATCCAGTTAAACAATCTCCGCTTTGAACGATTAGGAATCTTTGAGTTTAAAATCCTCGTAAACAATGAAGTCCGTAAAAGCATCCTTTTAAATGTTGTCGAGATAAAAAAGCCTGGCAATTGACCTGAAAATGTATACTCCAAATCCAGCGATAAGAAGACATAAGCCTATGATATCACTGTCATTGCGAGCGGAGCGAAGCAATCTCCTGCTTGATAATGACCGGTTTCCTAAAAAGACTTTATGCGGAGTATTGTTTGAAAAAACCCAGGAAACTCCAAATAAAAAAAACTATTGACAGAGCCGGGGTTTTTGTTATATAAAATCATTAGCACTCTCAGCGTGAGAGTGCTAATGAGTAGCCCTCTTGATATGAGGAGTGAATATAACGGAAACAGAAAGGAGGTACGGCCATGGCTATCAAAAAGATTTCATCATCAGGGGAAAAGAGCACGCCGGCACGGCGCGAAGAATACAGTCCTTTTTCCCTCTTCCGTTCCGAGATGAACAGGCTTTTTGAAAACTTTTTCCGCGGTGTTGACATTGAGCCATTTGAGAAGCGATTCGGTGCCTTTCAACCCGACATTGACGTAACTGAAACCGATAAGGAGATTAAGGTTTCTGCTGAACTTCCGGGCATGGATGATAAAGACATCGATGTGTCGCTCACAAAAGACTCTTTGACAATCAAGGGCGAAAAGAAGGAAGAGAAGGAAGAGAAGAAGAAGGATTATTACCGGATGGAACGTTCTTACGGTTCCTTCAGCAGAACAATCCCAATGCCCGTTGAGATCGATACGGAAAAGGCGAAGGCACATTTCAAGAAGGGAGTACTGACGATAACGCTGCCAAAGACAGCGAAAGCATTAAAGGACACGAAAAAAATCCAGGTTAAGGCTGAGTAATCTCCTTGAAGATCCGATATGACAGGTGAGAGAGAGAGGCTGCTCGTATCGGCTCTTTTTATTTATAACCGTAGAGCGAGCGTATTCCTTCAAGTCCGGCAGGGAGTCTTCAGGCAGGAACAATGGTATCAAAAAACCTAAAGAGATACATTGTCGTCGTTTTAATATTATCCTCAGTCTCTTTTTTACTGTTCTATTTTTTTCTCGATAATAGGTTTTGTACCGTTGTTGAGGGCAGAATTTACAGGAGTGCACAGTTATCAGCTCATGATCTGGAAAAATACATTCGGGAAAAGGATATTAAGACAATACTGAACCTGGCAGGCAGACGCGATGATAAAGAGTGGTATAAAAAAGAAAAAGAGATTGCTCAAAAGTATCATGTTCACTTACATGATGTAGGGATCTCGCCCCATGAGTTGCCAGAGATTGATAGAATTTATTCTATTATAGACATCCTCGTCCATGCAGAAAAACCCTTGCTGATTCACTGCAGAAAAGGAGTTGACAGAACCGGATTAGTGAGTGCACTTGCATTAGCAATAGAAAAAGATCCACCTCTTGCTTATATAAGGAAACAATTTTCTTTTCGATACGGGGTTTTCCCAGTTTACAGGTCAGTCGGACCCTATTTCTTTGAACAGTATGAAAAATGGCTAAAGGAAACGGAAAGAACACATAGTAAAGACAATCTGCTCTATTGGATAACAGATGAATATGTCGATTATAAAGGCAATCTCACATTCTGGATAGATTCCGTGAACGACAGGGTTTTTAATAATATGAAAATACGTATTGAAAATATCCCTGAGGAACTTACTTTAAAAGGATGGGCATTTGACTTTACTACAAAAACAGCTCCTCAAGCGATTATTTATATCAGACCTGGCAATCGAATTTCATCCAGGGCAATTTTTAAATATAACCGGCCGGATATAGCACGGTACTTTGAATTTGGTGAAGAGTATTACAGTAATTTTTTTGTTGGCTGGGAGGCAACATTTAAGAAGGAAGACCTTTCATATGGGTGCCACAATATATACATGCAGTATATCAAGGATGAATCAACGGAGTGGAATTTTCATACTGATTTTGAATTCTGTCTGAATTAATGCAGAAGGAAGTATGAACAATTATAAACCGCGGTATAAGTGAGGGTAGGTGTTGACTTCTCACGTATTCTATGCCATTATACAAACTGAGTTTCGGAAGTTTTTGGAGACATGAGCCACAAAGACTTTTAGCTTTGTGGCTTTTTTTAGTCGTTCTGAAATTTGAGATTGTGAGTAAGGAGGTATGCAGTGACTACCGGAAGAGTAAAGTGGTTTAATGATTCCAAGGGTTTTGGCTTTATCACAAGTGAAGACGGCAGTGACGTTTTTGTCCACCATTCTTCCATCCAAGGCAGTGGATTCAAGTCCCTTTCCGAGGGTGATTCAGTCAGCTTTGATATTGAAAAAGGCCCCAAAGGTCTCCGGGCAATCAATGTCATCAAAAATTAATTGACAAGAGAAGTTTCCCCCTGCTTTACGGGGGAACTTCTCTTTTGTGAGGTGCAATGGCTCATAAGCAAAATTATCTGGAAAAAGCGGAACTCAACAAGCAACGCAGGCTCGAAACCAGTTTAATTTCTGAATGTTTTCCTGAAGTATCATTCATAATAATACAGATGGCATATTATCTGAAAGGAGTCAATGAGGTCTCAATGGTTCGCACAGTCAATTTCTGGCCATCTCGGCACGCATATTTCAATATGGATTGTATGATAAAAGACTGTGTTGATGGTGGTTTTGATCTTACCCCGGTGGTTACGCTCATGGTCAAAAAGCATGAGAAATTAGGAAAGGGAAATCTTTCCTGCAAGGGAAAAATCAATAATCATGGCTCACAACATTCGCGTGTTGCATTTAACATTGCAATAGAATATAGCGGTGAGCCATAGAGAATACTGAGAAAAACGGAGAAAGAACTCATAACTCAGAGAAGACGAATATCAAGTCGGTTTGTTGACCGGACCCGTGTTAATAATCAGATCCGGCTGATTAAGGCCAAACAGATACGGGTCGTTGACGATGGAGGACAAATCGGCATCATGGATATTGAGTCAGCACTGAATCTGGCTGATGAACGGGATCTGGATCTTGTAGAAATCAGTCCCAATACCGACCCCCCGGTCTGTAAGATAATGGATTACCAGAAGTTCAAGTTTGATAAGGGAAAGAAACTTCAGAAATCAAGAAAAAAACAGGCAACACTCACCCTCAAACAAATCAGGATGCGCCCGCTGATCGGTACTCATGATTACGAAATAAAGCGGCGTGATGCGCGTAAGTTTATCGAAAATGGTGACAAAGTTAAAGTGGTCGTCCGTTTCAGGGGGCGGGAATTTAATCGCCAGGAACTGGGGGTAAAAATTCTGAAGAGGCTGGCGTTGGAACTGGAAGATATAGCGAAAATAGAATTACAGCCAAAGATGGAAGGACGCCAGATGGTAATGATTCTCATGGCCTTGTAACATCCTGTTTTTTGTAGACTGCCACACTGATATGGTTTCTTCTTTTTGAATGATGTTTGTTGCGAATCTGACATGCATGGATAATACGTGCGGAAATCTCCTCAATTGCCTTGAGTTCGAGTCTGAAGATGCTATCCTCTTTCATGTACCGGTATTGTCCGCGATATCCAATCAAGGGATTAGGGCCTACATGGTCCTTTTCGTATTTTTCACCACCAGGCAATTCCAGGAATTCGTCCGGTTTAAAATCGAGGAATCGATATACAATCGGGCGAGGGAAGAAGGCCTCCGCTACCTGAGCGACTCCCTTTGAAAAGGTATCGATCATGACCTGAGGACTTTTACTAATTGTATGATTTACCTGCACAAATGAGCAGAGGGTCCGCTCGAAGAGAACCCAGTCAGTCTTACATCACAAGCGAATTTTAAAAAGAGTCTTAGTTACCCCGCGTTTCCCATTCGATAGGTGTCATACAGACTGGACACCTCACGATTACTGCCGGCATGCCGTAAGCGTCTTTTGTCATCTCAATAAAATTGGCATACAGTTTATCGATGCCCAGTGTTGTTTTGCAATTGTAGCATGTCTGTTTATCAGCAGCTGGAAAGGTTATTATAGATTTTGTCTTCGGATTTATCATCTATGTTAGGGCTCCATACCTTTATAAATATACTTTATATATTATAAATTTAATAAGTAATTGTCAACCCAAAAACTGCAATTAGTTATTAAACCGGAGGCACAGTCGCCTTCAAAGTCTTTTAATATCAATCCCGACTTATGTCGGGACAAAATACTTTTCAGTCATCCGTGCCTCCTATAAATGCAGTTTTCGGGTCAACAGAAGTATGAAGAGTATGAAGTATACGGACATTTTTATCATGCCGGACGTGCTTGTCTCCCCTTCCTTTCGGAAGGATACGGGAAACCGGATCAACAATCAAGTGCATTTTTGGTTAACTGATTTTTACCATAAAAAAGATTCCTGGAAAAACATAGTGCAAAGATAAGCACATTAATATTTCTCTTGCCTGTCAGATAGACCAGATTACCCTATTGTTTTCTTTTCTGCAATTGGATCGACTATGCTGATCATGGTCTGTCCCAGTTTCGGCTCTGGTGGATTATTCGCTGTAAATACCATCAATTTCCCCATTTTGCCAATGAGAAACAGAGGTATTGCCGACTTTACCGTAAATTTTCTGGAAAGTCTCAAAATTAAAATCACCGGTCAATCGTGTGGCTTTCACCACTGCGCCTGAAGCAAGCCGATTTGAGAGAACATTGAAATTAATATCTTTTCCAAATAAAAAGCGCCCCCTCAAATGCCGAGGAGAAAACTCCTCTTCTTCTTTACTTTCAATGACCTCGGGTGAAAGCTGATACACTTCGGATCTTCCAAATAGTTCAGAAAAATAAAGGGATGCCAGAGATTACATGCTCAAACAAAATAACTCTCCAATTATTTGGTTGATAATTGTTCGCACTGTAAAGTTATCGAGAGAACGTTATCCTTGGTTGAGATCTCATATGAGCGGCTCCTCAGATGATGCATTTTCATATAAAAACAAACATCAGGAAAGGAGACGATATGAAGAAATTATTACAAATTAGAAGAAAAAGCAAGGCTGAAAAAGCAACGGTTGTAGAGAATGATTCAGCCAAGGGAATACAGTTATAAGATATGGACAGCACAAGAGCACCTCCCTCAATGCTTTGGATAAGCCGTAAGGCACTTATAAGGAAGTTACGGAAACAATAAAACGACTGACAAAGTAGGTGAAAAGAGTTGTAAGCTTTATGAGATTTAAGAAAGAAATACCTACACAGCCTTCCTTCAATCAGTATCAAGAAAAATATATACTCTGTAATTTTTCCCCTTTTCTCGCATGAACAAAAACTTTTCGTCCTTAAATGTCTGATTATTTAAGTTTAATTTCCGCTTCACCTATAATTTATTAAGTTTTCAATACCCCACAGTCTCTGCTGAGGGGTTACCATATACTTCCCTCCCCCTTGACGGGGGAGGGTGAGGGTGGGGGTGATTGAAGATGATAGGGCACCCTCCCCTTTACCCCGTGGAATAAGAAGAAAAAAATTATTCCACAGGGTGAATCCCCTCCCGTCAAGGGAGGGGATATTTCAGGATACTCCGCCGTCTCTGCGGCGGAGAGGTTCATTGAAAAAAGGGCAGGAGTTCTATAACATATCACTATGGATAACGTCTGCCCCATATTGATTTTTGTGCATGACGAGGAAACAGAAAATAAGATTACGTCTTTGCTGAACGATGCGGAATTGAGAGATTATCATGTGGTTCAAAACGATCGAGAATTGATGAACATCATGCAAGGCAACATTGTTTCATTAGTTCTCTTTGACATTAAAATTCCCGATATTCCCGGAGTTGATCTATTGAAAAGCTTTAAATACAAATTTCCTCATGTCCCGATTATCATCATTACAAGTGTTGATGAAGTAGAAACAGCTGTTACCTGCATGAAAATTGGTGCAAGCGATTATCTCACAAGGCCTTTAGAGCGTGACCGGTTTATTTCTTCAGTGAAGAGAACAATGGAGATGAATACCCTGCGAAAGGAAGTAAACGCCCTGCGCCTTTCTCTTCTTACCGGAGAGATAAGAGACAAGGCTGCATTTTCTTCGATCATTACGCAGAGCAGGAAGATGTTTGCGATCTTTCAATATGTTGAAGCAATAGCGCAATCACATGAGCCGGTATTGATAACCGGCGAAACAGGCGTAGGAAAGGAACTGATTGCGAGGGCCATCCACGACCTGAGTAACCTCAGAGGTGACTTCATCGCAGTCAACATTGCTGGTCTGGATGATTCTGTTATTTCCGATACACTCTTCGGTCATAAAAAAGGTGCTTATACAGGAGCGGACTATGAGCGGCAGGGTATGATAGTCAAGGCATCTGACGGCACGCTCTTTCTGGATGAGATCGGGGACATGAGTCATAACACCCAGACGAAACTCCTGCGGCTCTTGCAGGACGGAGAATATTATCCTCTTGGATCAGATGAATCTTTTAAGAACAGTGCACGGGTTATTGTTGCTACGAATCAGGACATTGAACAGCTCATTTTTGAAGGAAAGTTTCGGGTAGATCTTTATTACCGTCTGAGGACACACCACCTGCATGTTCCGCCGCTGCGAGAAAGAAAGGGTGATATTCCTCTCCTCTTTAACCATTTCCTTGAAAAGACATGTCAATCTCTGAAAAAGAAAAAACCATCCATACCACCTGAATTATTTACCCTTCTTTCAACGTATCATTTCCCCGGAAATGTCAGGGAACTCCAGGCCATGGTAACTGACGCTGTAACCCGTCATAAGACACGTATGCTCTCCATGGAGAATTTTATGAATGCTATAAAGGATCAGACCCTCACCATCCCTAAAAGCAAACCGTCATATGAAGAGGACGAAGGTTGTTTATTAGAGACGTTCGGGCATTTCCCGACTTTCAAGGAGATGGAACAATATCTTATATCGAAAGCTTTGAAGATGTCTGAAGGAAATCAGGGAATAGCTGCATCAATGCTCGGCATAACCCGTCAGGCACTCAATAGACGGTTACGAAGGCAATAAAAATAATGATTAAAAAAGTGAGTGGAAAGAAAAGAGAGGAGAACCTTATGAAATCCAGGAAACAACCGCCGAAGCCACCACCAAAACCACCAAAGAAACCTCCTCCACCACCAAAACCTCCCAAACAGCCACCGAAACCACCGAAACCGCCGGGCCCCCCAAAACCACCAGCATAAAAAATAAGGCCCGAGAGTGCTGTCCGCCCCAGCGGATTCTCCGGGAGAAAAATAAATTCAGGGTGACAGCACGGGACAAATTCAGTAAACGATTCAGCACTAAAGAGGTTAGTAATATGGTGCATATGTTGCTTAAAGGGTGAAACATTTTTTGCATTGTAAACAAGATTTGCAGGCGAGTCTATCTCATTATATTTGATGTATAAGGCGTCAACTTTTATTTAATGTTGCCTGTAGAGACCTATTTTGTTGCATCCCTTCAGGAATCCGTAATATATAACGTGCTGATTTTCATAAATAATATTTTTCCCATAGTTGGCACATTTGTTGTTTATTGAGACTCTGAAGGACACTCGTCTTCTGGAAAAATTCTGTGGTTCTTCCTTGAGGGAAGCACCACACTGAGAAAGTGAGAGAATATGCAGAAAACTGAACGTAAAGAAAAAACTATTTTCCGTGTTCCGGATGCATGGAGGGAGCGGGACCGCGGAGATAGAAGATGCCCTTGTTTCTCATGAAGCAGTTGCAGAGGCAGCTGTGACAGGGTATCCTCACGAGACCAAGGGAGAATCTGTGTATGCTTTCATCACACTGAACACAGGTATCGAAAAGGCTGATGACCTCAAAAAGCACTCTCCGCACATGTCAGAGAGAGGGTGGGGCCTATTGCGACCCCGAAGGAAATCCAGTGGGCTGACGAACTCCCCAAGACGAGGAGTGGAAAAATTATGCGGCGGATACTAAAATGTATTGCTACCGGAGAAACGGACAAAATTGGCGATACCTCTACCCTGGCCAACCCGGATGTCATTGAAAGATTAATAGAGGAAAGAATTGATTAGAAAAGGATATTTTACGGAAAGATGCGGGAGCGAGATACATGCTCGTAATTCATGAGGATCAGATAAATCCGTTTTTTGAGGAGATCGGGAAGGCTGCTGTTCTTTTTGATGTCAGAGATGACGTAGTCCCCTTTAAGCAGTATTTTATCCCCCCTGTTGAAGAGATCCTTACCGTCAATAAGAGAGGGAAAATATTCCATCCTATGTCTTCAGGGAAATTTGTCCTCCATGGTTTATCGCTTCCGGACCTTGAAGCCCTTACACAGTTAGACCATATCATGAGCAAGCCGGAAAAGGATTATTTTTATCTCCGGCGGAGGAAGAAAGCCCTCGTTATCGGTATCACGGAAGAAAAGCTTGACGCTATGCCAGGAGGTGACATTGTGTTTCAATCGGTTGGCGACGGCCAGTACAAGGTATGGTCAAGAGGATTGAAGGGAAGGAATACAATCAAGAACAACAGCAGATTTTTCCGGGATGTCGAGGATACCGGGATCGAGTACGAGCCTCCGCAGATCCCTGAAGGCGATACCATGGAAGGCTGGTCGCATCTGATGAGAAAGTTACTTCTGGATCCCGGACACCTGGCTGAAATCGTTGACTGGTCACGTGATCATGATATCTGGAATGAACTGGGTGAACGATGTATCGGCTGCGGAATATGTACGTACGTCTGTCCGTTATGTTTCTGTTTCTCCGTTGAGGACAGAATAGGGCTGAACGATGTCCGTTCGAGGTTCAGAAGATGGGATGCCTGCACACTGCCGGGATTCGCAAAAATAGCCGGTGGCCATAATTTCAGGCCGACATTAAAGGAGAGATATTACAACTGGTTTTATCACAAGTTCGTGAGAGGATACCTCGAATATGGAAAATCGCTCTGCGTAGGGTGCGGGAGATGCAAGGAACTCTGTCCAGCATCTATCAACATTCAGGAGGTATTAAGACTTATCTCAGTCGATTTTAAGAAAAATGCATAATATCTATTTGCCGCATAGAGCACAGGTGATAGAAGTTGAACAGTTGTCACCGACTGTCAGGTTGCTTCGCCTTGAAAACAGGGGCATGCCCCATGATGATCGAAAATTATTTTTTATTCCCGGCCAGTTTGTCATTGCAGGGGATATCGGCTTTGGTGAGGCGCCTTTCAGCATGCTCTCGTCGCCCTATCAAAAGAAATTTATAGAGCTTGCTGTTCGCAAGGCCGGCATCGTGACAGGTCATCTTTTTTCTTTACAGAAAGGTGATACGGTAACCCTTCGCGGACCTTACGGGAATGGCTTCCCGATCGACTTCATGAAAGACCGGGATATTGTTATGGCGAGCGGCGGGTGCGGAATTCCGCCCATCATTTCCCTCGCAGAATATATCATCGAGAACCGGAAAAGATTTGGGAATATCTTTTTGCTCTATGGAGCAAAGACACCCGATGAATTGCTCATGAAGGACAGGCTGGAAAGGTTGCAGCGGCATGACGTGAGCATTTTGACGACGATAGATGAACCGTTTCCAGGATGGAACGGACATGTCGGATTCGTTACTGATCTCATAGAAAAAATAACTATTAATGAGGCAAATTCCGTAGCTGTTGTCTGTGGCCCCGGTCCGATGTTTAAAGCATTCGAGAAAACTGTGAAGCCGTTTGGCATTTCCGACAGGCGGATTTTTATCAGTATGGAAAGGAAGATGCAATGCGGCGTGGGAAAGTGCCAGCATTGCACGACAGGGAGTAAGTATGTCTGCACTGACGGCCCGGTATTTACATACGATCAAATAAGGAACAATTGGGATTAATATGGAGAAACCGAGGATCGCACTCTATGATTTTACGGATTGTGAAGGCTGTGAGGTTAAATTTGTCTCGCTGAGAGAAAAAGTACTCTGGGTCGAGAAAAAATGCCTGATCGTCAACTGGCGACTCGGACAGGACTACACAGAACCGGGTCCCTATGACCTCGCTCTTATCGAGGGGAATCCGCTGACACATGATGAGATAGGTCGCCTTAAGCAAATAAGGGAGAACTCTAAAATAGTTGTTGCCCTCGGATCGTGTGCGTCTCTGGGGGGGATTTCCGCCATCATGCCTGTACAGGACCGAACGGCATGGTATGTAAAGATCTATGGCAAAGAGTACCAGCCTAGGGGGGTAGATGCACTTCCTCTGCACAGTTACGTAAAAGTAGATTACTCGATTCACGGCTGTCCGGTCGATGAAAACGAAATACTCAGGACGATAGAAGAGGTGGTTGCCGGGAAATTTCCCCGTTACCACGACTACTCTGTTTGTTTCGAGTGCAAGATTGCAGGGAATCCCTGCAGGATCATAGAAAAGAAGCCTTGTCTGGGACCGATCACCCAGGGCGGGTGCAAGGCTGTCTGCGTCTCCGGCGGTTCACCGTGCTACGGATGCTTCGGTCTCCGTGAAGCAGCCGATATCCCCGGACTGATAAAAATCCTGAAGAACTTCGCTGACGACCAGGAAATTAAACGCTCCCTCACAATGTTCCATAACCGCACGGAGGAAATTGTCGAGCTCGTAAACCAGATAGATAAAGGTCACCTATGATAGTAGATTTCATTGCACGAATTGAAGGACACGGAAGTCTGTCGGTAGATTGGGAGCGCAATACCGTTCAAATGAACATTCATGAAGGGGAGCGGCTCTTCGAAGGGTTCCTGGTAGGAAGGATGGCCGAGGAGATGCCATGGATCACACCGCGCATCTGCGGCGTTTGCCCTATTGCCCATAACCTTGCCTCCCTCAGGAGTATCGAGGATGCGTGCAATATAAGAATAAGCGAAACCGCCGCTCTCTTGCGGGAACTGGCGGATTGCGGTCAAAAAATACAGAGCCATATTGTTCATCTTCTGTTCCTGTCCCTGCCCGATTATATGGGACTTAAGAGAGGGACGGATCTCGCAAAAAGGGACCCGGCCTCCTTTGCACATGCACAGTCTTTAAAGCACGTGGGCGATGAGATTGCACACATGATTACAGGGAGAAATGTGCATCCCACGAACTTTGCTATCGGGGGATTTAACAAGACTGCCTCACGGAAAGACATCGAAAGGCTCATGTCTTTGCTGGAATCCACCGGTGCTTCCGCTGAATGGGTTACAGATTTTTTCAGGAGACTCGATTATCCCGAACTGGATGCTGACCTGGAATTTGTCGCCCAGGTCGAAGGATCTATAGTTTCAAGTTCCGGGGTATCTGTGCCTGTTAAAGACTACAAGGAGCACATAAAAGAGGACCTCCGTCACTATTCGACTGCGAAGTTCGGTCATTTTCAGGGAAGGACTACAATGGTTGGCGCCTTGGCGCGCTTGTCTTTTGATAAAGAACGAGAAGAACCATATGGTATGGATTTCAGGAATCCTTTTCACAACACAATAGCCCAGGCAGTCGAAATACTGCTTTGCCATCGCAGGGCGAGGCAGATAGTCGAAAAATTACTTGGAATGGCCGCCGAGCCGGTCAGTCAAGAGATCCGGTTGACAACTGAACAGGGACGTCAGGGGTTAGGAACAATAGAGGCGCCTCGGGGAGGGCTCTATCACGAAGTCCGTCTTGACCCGAAAGGGATGATCAGTTATGCCAACGTCATTACCCCGACAGTTCAGAACCTCCCGTCAATGGAAAAGAGTGCCCAGATACTCCTGAACAAGTTTAAGGATGAGGAAAAGGAGGAACGGTTACGGCTGCTCAACATGCTCGTAAGATCCTATGACCCGTGTATTACCTGCTCGGTTCACTGAGCACCCTGACCAGAATGAGAAAAAGCAAAAAAATAGTGAAGGCAGATTTCGTATCATTGCAGTCATGAATAACAGAACAGACAAAAGAAATAAACGTGTAAGTCCCGGAGGTTGAATTATGCCGGAATTGCCAGATGTAGAATATTTCACTTCCTACTTCAAACGCACGAGCCTGCATAAAAGAATAGACGATGTCAAATGCAGAGATGCGTCGCTCGTCATAAAAATATCCTGCAAAGATTTTGTCAAGAAACTGAAAGGACAAACATTCAATGACGCCTCACGGAGAGGAAAGTTCATGATATGTACAATGAAAGGGAAAAAGTATAAACTTGTTTTTCATTTTGGCATGACAGGTGACCTGCACTACCGCAAGATAAAACATGATAATCCCGGCTACGACGATCTGTATGCGAAGATAGTATTCCAATTCCGCAATGGATATGAACTGCTCTGGATCAACAAGCGGAAACTGGGAAAAGCATTTCTCCTTGAGGATCTTGATAAGGTTGCTCTCCTGAGGGACATGGGACCCGAACCGCTCGAGATTTCACAGAAAGAGTTTCTGGAACTCATGCATGAAAAGGAAAAGAAAAATGTAAAATCTTTCATGATGGATCAGGAGGCGATAGCGGGAATCGGCAACGAATATTCAAATGAGATATTTTTCCGGTGCGGCATTCACCCGGCAAGGAGTATAAAGTCCCTGAAAATAAAAGAGCGTAAAAAGCTCTATAAAACAATGAAGAGTACTTTACAAAAGGCGATCAAGGTAGGGCCTCCAAAGGGAGAATTCAATTCAACGTGGCTTCTCGCCCACCTGGATGATATGACATGTCCTAAAAACAAGAACCACAAACTTAAAAAGAAAAAAATCGCAGGGCGGTCTGCTGTCTACTGCCCTCGCCACCAGAAATAACCATGAGATGAAACTGACGTTTCTCGGAACAAGGGGGTACATCGAAGAAAAAAGCAGGCGGCACGGGAGACACAGTTCCTTACTGGTTTCATATGCCAGGAAAAAGATAATGGTAGACTGCGGCGAGGACTGGCTTGGAAAATTCGAAAAGTTTCGGCCGGATGCCATTTTTATTACGCATGCCCACCCCGACCACGCATCCGGCTTGCGGAACGGCTCACCCTATCCCGTGTATGCATCACGGGTGTCATGGAAGCTCATGGAAAAATTCCCTATTAAAAAGAAGAGGACGATCGCACACCGGAGACCGGTAAAGGTCCCGGGAATAACCATTGAGTCTTTTCCGGTCATCCATTCGCTGCGCGCCCCGGCTTCTGGATATCGTATAACAGCAGGAAAGGCATCCGTTTTCTATGTTCCTGATGTTGTGTACATTCCGCAACGCAGGGCAGCCCTCTCCGGTATCGATCTCTATATAGGGGATGGTGCCGCGGTCGAGCGGTCATTGGTCCGGAAGAAAGGTGGCAGGCTTTTCGGTCACGTGCCGTTACGTACGCAGGTCTCCTGGTGCTGTAAAGAAAAAGTACCCCGCGCAATTTTTACTCACTGCGGAAGCCGGATTGTGAAGGGGGATGAGAGAACATTACGTGCGCTTATCGGGACCTATGCGAAAGCACACAACGTCAAGCTACAGATTGCTTATGATGGTATGAAGATAACACTACGTTGAATTATGGATACTGTGCCATAACTTCCTTGTTGATTTTATTCTCTCCCAGAGCCCTGGTTATCTATGATGGATGAAACAGCAAAGCAGATGCCATTCGTACGGGATACAGGCTAAGGGAAATAAAAACGAAGGATAAACATTCGCATTGTCGTTTCGAACGATATGAGTAATCTTATCCTTTTGTAATCATGAACTAGTTTTCCAGCTGTACTTTTGCAAGAGTCCGAGTCTCGATTATAAATAAGAACTAATGACAATGTGTCCTGCGGATACTGAAGCAATATTCAGCATGAATAGATGCCTTTAACGCGATGAAAATAAGTTCAAAGGGTGAAACAATTTTTGCAGTGTAAACAAATTTTACAAAATTGATAAATTGAACAATATTAAGAAACTGTGCATCTATACTCCCTATATCTTCTAACCCCTATTTGTTTTGTTGCAACCCTTTTAAATTGCAGTATGTTGTTAACCTGTTGATTTTCATAAATATTATTATGCTCATGTACTGGTATGCTTTTTGTGATACTACATTTAGCAATAAAAATATTGTTTTTTTTCTCATGGCAGTTCAAAAGAAAAAAGAAATAAGAATTAGCTTGTAAATTTAAAAAACCCTGGCTCTGAGAAAAAAACAAAAAAAGGAGGTTGAAAGATGGCAAGAGAGAAGAAAGAACTTGAAAAATACAGTCCAACAAGGGGCGGAACAGTATTAGACCAGATGGACAGACTTTTCGAAGATTTTATGGGAAGGAGGTTTGGTCGTTGGTGGCCGACTATTGAATGGTCAGGAACAGAGTTTGAAACCGGGGTCGTTCCCTCTGTCGATGTCTTTGACAGGGGAGATGAAATTGTTGTAGAGGCTGAACTTCCAGGAATAAAAAAGGATGATATACATGTCGACGTGACAGGCAGTACACTGATCATATCAGGAGAGAAAAAAAAAGAAGAAAAGGTAGAGGAAAAAGACTATTACCGCCTCGAAAGATCATATGGATCTTTCAAGCGATCCATTCGCATACCCGCAGAGGTTCAGGCAGAGAAAGTGAAAGCAACGTTCAAGGACGGTATTCTTGAAATAAAGATGCCGAAGACCGAAGAGGCAAAAAAGAAACAGATAAAAGTAAACATACAGTGATGGAGATAAAATCGGGCCAGGGTTTATCTGACCGGTTCAGCATGTAAAAAGGTCTGTTCATGGCAAACACTGAAGATAAAAGTACAGATACAGGGAATAGAGGTTTTATTGTATCGGTCAGGGGAAGCGTGATAGATGCACGGTTCCCTCAGCGGTTGCCTTCTCTCTATAGTGAACTGCGGACAGGGGAAAAAGGAGAAACAGTCATAGAGGTACTTATCCATCTAAGCTCGATAGAAGTCCGGGGGATTGCCTTGACATCAACGCGCGGTTTGACCCGTGGTTCACTTGTTGTAGATACAGGACATACAATCAAAGTCCCGGTGGGGAAGCATCTGATGGGAAGGATGTTTAATGTATTCGGCGAAACAATAGACAAGGGAGACGCAATAGAAAACGTTGAATGGCGGTCCATTCAACAGTCTCCGGTTCCGCTTGTGAAACGTGCTGCCACTTCTGAAATTTTTACAACGGGAATAAAAGCGATTGATATCCTCTCCCCTCTTGAGAGAGGTGGTAAAGCAGGGCTTTTCGGCGGTGCCGGGGTGGGGAAGACAGTTCTCATTACGGAGATTATTCATAACATGGTGGGTATATATGAAGGTATCAGTCTCTTTTGTGGCATCGGAGAACGATGCCGTGAGGCAGAGGAATTGTACAGGGAAATTAAAAACGCAGGTGTTCTCGAAAATACGGTGATGGTCTTTGGACAGATGAATGAGCCTCCGGGAGCTCGATTCCGAGTCGGGCATGCGGCACTGACGATGGCAGAGTTCTTCCGTGACGATGCAAAACAGGATGTCCTTCTTCTCATAGACAATATATTCCGCTTCATTCAGGCTGGAGCTGAGGTGTCGGGGCTGCTGGGTCAGTTGCCCTCCCGAGTGGGCTACCAGCCGGCACTTGGGACTGAACTTTCCGAGCTTGAAGAAAGGATATGTAATACACAAACCGGCGCAATAACATCTGTCCAGGCAGTTTATGTCCCCGCTGATGATTTCACCGATCCATCGGCAGTGCATACGTTCACCCATCTGTCGGCATCGATCGTATTATCAAGGAAGAGGGCGAGCGAAGGTCTCTATCCTGCAATTGATCCGCTCCGGTCAGGATCGAAAATGCTTATGCCACATATTATTGGGAAAAAGCACTACAGCATTGCTCAGGAGATCCGGAAAACACTGGCGAATTATGAGGAACTGAAAGACATTATTGCCATGCTCGGACTCGAAGAGCTCTCCCAGGAAGACAGAACTGTCGTAAACCGTGCACGTCGACTGGAGCGGTTTTTGACACAGCCATTCTTCACGACAGAACAGTTCACAGGAATCGATGGACGCTCAGTGACACTGGAAGAGGGCATTGAAGGATGCGAACGCATTCTGGATGATGAATTTTTTGATTATCCTGAAAAATCACTCTACATGATAGGAGCGGTTAACGAAGCTAAAAAGAAAGCGAAAGAGAAGGAAGCTGAAGCACGGGGGAAAGAATAAAGAAGCGTAAGAGGAACAGAAAAAGAAAAGGATGAAAATTCATGAGGCTTAAAGTGATGCTTCCAGCAGAAATTCTTTTTCATGGTGAAGTGGACAAGGTCGTTGCAGAGGCTGAAAACGGTTTTTTCTGCATCAAGCCGCAGCATATCGATTTTGTAGCCGCACTTACGCCCGGTATCCTCTCTTTTGAATCAGAGGGTAAAGAAGAGTTTCTCGCTATAAACGAGGGGGTACTCATTAAATGTGGTTCAGATGTGATGGTTTCGACAAGGAGCGCGGTAAGAGGTGCTGATCTCGGGAAGTTGCAGGAGACGGTAGCGAAACAGTTCCGTGTTTTTGATGACAAACAAAAATCTGCACGCTCAGCTGTTGCGAGGCTCGAAGCAAATTTTGCAAGACGGTTTATCGAAATCGGGGAGCGCGGACATGAATAACGGGCAGGAAAAAAGAACAGAGGAGAACAGTGAGAGATTTGCCGAAGAGGTAGGGAAAAAGGAAAGACGAAAAATAAGGTCGATGCAACAGAGAGACAGGAGGAGCGTTTGGTTCGGATTGGGCATGTTCGGTATTGTCGGGTGGTCAGTGGCGATCCCGACAATTATTGGTATTGTTATCGGGATATGGATCGACACGAGATGGCCAAGCCGTTTTTCCTGGACCCTCATGCTTCTTTTTGTAGGAGTAATCCTCGGTTGTTTCAATGCCTGGTACTGGGTTTCAAAAGAAAGGCGAGAGATAGAGAAAGGCGAACGTGATGAGAACCGCTCGTCATAGGGCATTATCAGAAGTAACCAGATAAATGCATTTTTCGGTTTAATGGTAATGAAAGATTAACATGCTTGCGTTGAAAGATGTGACATTCGAGGTTCTCCTGGTTGGCACTACTATTGTAATCGCCATAACCATGAGACATATGCTACGGAAGATCAATGTCCCTTCTATTGTCGGTTTTATTTTTCTAGGTTTTATTTTGAAATCAATAGACACCTCTTTGCATATCCTGTCAGAAGAAATTCTAAAAGTCTATGAATTCCTTGCACAGATGGGAATTATTGTCCTCCTCTTTCGCGTCGGCCTTGAAAGTAATCTCAAAGGACTCATAAGGCAGCTCCGGCCTGCAAGTATTATTTGGTTGGGGAATATTGTTTTCAGCGGTATCGCAGGATTTGGCGTAGCCTATTATGTAATAGATGTGGATCTTATACCAAGCATCTTTATAGGGACAGCGATGACAGCTACGAGTGTGGGGATATCAATAAGTGCATGGCGTGAAGCCCATGTCCTTAAGTCTTCAAAAGGTGAGCTCTTGATCGACATTGCTGAGATGGATGACATCTCAGCGGTAGTTTTGATGACAATACTTTTCAGCATAGCGCCTCTTCTCAAGGGAGGATACCAGGCTTCTGTATTGCCTGTATTAGGGAAAACAGCAGGGCTTCTTTTTATAAAGGCTATCATATTCGGCGTTATCTGTATTATCTTTTCCAGATTTGCAGAAAAACCCGTGATGGATTTTTTCAGCAGGATGAAACCCGCCCCGGACCCGATGCTCATGGTTGCGGGTGTTGGGTTCATTATTGCAGCAATAGCAGAATTACTTGGCTTTTCTGTAGCAGTGGGTGCACTGTTTGCCGGACTCCTGTTTAGTAGAGATCCCAAGTCAGTAAAGATCGATGCATCTTTTAATTCTCTCTATGATCTCTTTGCTCCTTTCTTCTTTGTCGGTATTGGCCTGATGATAGATCCATATTCAGTGACTGGAGCAATAATTCCCGGAACCATTCTATTACTTACAGCGATCATCGGAAAACTGGTCGGGAATGGTATCCCGGCATTATTCACAACAGGGTGGACAGGTGCTGTACTTATCAGTGTCAGCATGATTCCAAGGGCAGAGATTGCCATGTTAATTATGCAACAAGGACGTAAAATGGGTGACTGGGCAGTTCCGGCCCAGATATTTTCAGCAATCGTCATGATATCGATGGTGACGTGTCTTCTTTCACCGCTCGCTTTGAACTATTTGTTAAGGCTCTGGCCGCAAAAAACAGCAGCATGAAAGGAATTATCATGGATATTCTAACATCATTTATCGCTGGAACCGGACTTGGCATATTCAATTATACAAGTTTATGGTATACCGTAAAACATATTCCATTTGTAAAAAACCCGACTTTTCTGAGCTCGACAAGTTATTTTCTGCGGATGGGCATCACCATGGCTGGTTTTTTTCTTGTCATGGACGGGAGGTGGAAAAATTTAATCGTATGTTTGGTCGGGTTCCTTATGGTACGGTTTATTTTCGTGAAGATATTTCAACCAAAAAGGCAATTGAGGGAAGTACCAAAGGAAGGATAGAGATTTGCAAATAAGCCCTGACAGCATCGTAATTTCGAAAGTAGGTACGTTTCCGCTGAATGCAACCACTGTATTTACGTGGGGTGTGATGGTGCTCATTGTTGTCACGTCGATGCTTGTGACGAGAAGGCTTTCTACGGGGACATCGTTGTCACGCTGGCAGAACATGCTTGAAGTTCTGGTAAAAGGAATGAATGATCAAATTAAAGCGATCAGCAGGCAGGAACCAGGTCCGTATCTCCCGTTTGTCGGAACATTGTTCCTTTTTATAGGTGTTTCGAATCTGCTGACCATAGTTCCTGGCTACCAGCCACCAACTGGTTCCCTGTCGACAACGACAGCATTGGCGATCTGTGTGTTTATTGCAGTTCCTGCATATGGCATTGCGGAACGGGGAATGGTTGGATATTTAAAACATTATATCAGACCGACGGTGTTCATGCTCCCGTTCAACGTCATGGGAGAACTTTCGCGAACCATCGCCCTCGCGGTACGCCTTTTCGGAAATATCATGAGCGGGACCATGATCGCAGGGATTCTTCTTTCAATAACGCCATTGCTCTTTCCTATTGTTATGCAGGCGTTGGGACTCTTGACCGGAATGATCCAGGCCTATATTTTTGCTGTTCTTTCAATGGTATACATAGCATCAGCGACCCGTGCACAGAGGGAAAAGGAAGAGGAAATACAAAAAGCAGATAAAGGAGGGAAAAACCATGGATAGTATCAGCCTTATTGGTATGGCATCAATCATATCAGCCGGACTGACAATAGGTATCGGTGCCATCGGCCCTGCAATTGGAGAGGGCCGTGCTGCTGCACAGGCATTGAGCTCCATAGCTCAACAGCCTGATGAATCGGGTACCATTACGAGAACACTTTTTGTCAGTCTTGCAATGATAGAATCAACCGCTATTTATTGCTTTGTCGTGTCTATGATCCTGATCTTTGCAAATCCTTTCTGGGATTATGTGGTGAAAAAGGCGGGAGGGTAGTTCATGCTTATTGACTGGTTTACGGTTGGAGCCCAGATACTGAACTTTCTTGTTCTCGTGTACCTTCTGAAGCGGTTTCTCTATGGCCCGATAATTAATGCGATGAACAAGCGCGAAGAAAAGATTGCCTCGAGGCTTGAAGAAGCCCAGCAGAAGAGAGCAGAAGCAGAAGAGGAGATGGAATCGTTCCGCCGCAGGAACAGGGAAATTGATGAAAAGCGGGAAGAAATGTTTCATAAGTCCAAAGAAGAGGCCGAAGCACAGAAAAAAGAACTCCTTAAACAATATCGACAGGAAGCTGATGAGCTCAGGACAAATTGGTACGAAGCAGTGAGGGATGAGAAAGACTCTTTCCTCCAGGAATTGCGCAAACGGACAGGGGAACAGGTCTGCGCAGTAGCCCGGCAGGCCCTTTCAGATCTGTCCGATGCTGAACTCGAGCAGAGAATGATACATGTATTTATCAGAAAGATAAGCGAGCTTGGCAAGAGTGAGATGAAGAGCATCAAGGAATCGCTAGAGAAAACAGGGCAAGGATTGCTTATAACGAGCGCATTTGAAATCCAGAGCGGAGACAAGAAAGGAATAACCCGGGAGATACATAGATTACTGGAGGATGATGCAGAGGTGAAATATGAGACAACCCCCGGCCTTATCTGCGGTATCGAACTGAAAACAAACGGATATATCATCGGGTGGAATCTGGAAGACTATCTGAAAACGCTTGAAGAAGAGATAGAGAAGGCATTTGAAATAAGGTTTGAACGTGTACCTGAAAAAGAACAAAAGAAGAAAGATGAACAGGCAGAGGTGAAAGAACAGGCAGAGGAAGAGAGAAAAGAACAGGTAAAGGAAAAAGAAAAGGAAAAGGCACAGGAAGAAACAAACTAAACAGAAGAGGCAAAAAAAGGCAAAGAAAAGAGAAACAAAGGAAGAAAATAAAAAAGAAGGAAAGTAAAGATGAAAGAGGGGATGTTCTACAAGCCGCTGAACGGGAAGGTAAGATGTTCGCTCTGCCATCAGTGGTGCATAATCGACGTGGGGCAAAGGGGACTCTGCGGAGTCAGGGAAAACCGCCAAGGGAAACTCTATTCGCTGGTTTATGGCAAGGCGGTAGCTGTCAGTGTTGACCCTATTGAGAAAAAACCGTTCTTTCATTTTTATCCCGGGACAAGCGCCTATTCCATTGCTACGGTCGGCTGTAATTTCCGGTGCCTTCACTGCCAGAACGCAGACATATCACAGATAGAGACAAACACGACTGAAGATATCCCCGGATATGAACTCCTTCCATCTCAGGTTGTCAGGAATGCGAAGAACAGCGGATGCAAAAGCATTGCCTATACCTACACGGAGCCGACCATCTTTTTTGAATATGCATTCGACATTGCGCAGCGTGCACACGAGGAAGGAATTAAAAATGTTTTTGTTACCAACGGATTTACTGGTTCTGAGGCCATCGAGACCATTGCACCTTTCCTTGATGCTGCGAATATTGATCTCAAGGGTTTTAGTGAGGATCTCTATAAAGAGGTGTGCGGTGCAAAGCTCAAACCTGTCCTTGAGAATATCAGGCTCTATAAAAAGCTCGGGATATGGATAGAGATTACGACGCTGGTCATCCCCGGTTACAATGATGACGCAGATCAACTGGAAAAGATTGCAGCATTTATCAAGAGTGTCGGGGAAGAGATTCCATGGCACATCACGGCATTTTCTCCTGCTTATAAACTTCCTGATGTCCCCCGGACAAAGGAGGAATCTCTGTCAAAAGCGAGAGAGATAGGGATACGGACCGGACTCCGGTATGTCTATGAGGGAAATATTCCGGGCAAAGGAAAGGAAGATACCTCTTGTTACTGGTGCGGTGATCTGCTGGTAAAAAGATATGGGTACAGAATCTTGGATAACAAAATACTTCATGGGAAATGTCCGGTGTGCAATATGATGATTGACGGTGTAGGATTATGATTTTACGGAGAGCGGGTTATCACAAAATAGCCGCCCAGGGATTGTGAACCATGAAAGAAAGGAGGACAACATGGTAAGGGCAAAGCAAGGCGATACGGTTAAGGTCCATTATACCGGCATTTTGGAAGACGGGTCATTGTTTGGGACAACCGTAAGCACGGCACCCATGCAATTTACCATAGGGGAAGGGAAGGTCATTCCAGGATTTGAAGATGCGGTCATAGACATGCACGTGGGTGAACAGAAAGTAACAACAATACCAATGGAAAGAGCATTCGGACCTCGTAGAGAAGAAAATATCCTGGTTGTGAGACGCAAGAATTTCCCAAGACACCTAAAAGTCGAGGCAGGCCAGCAGTTAAAAGTTCCTGTAGAAGGAGATAAAAGTGCTATTATTACAGTGATCGATGTTTCAGAATCTGCTGTCACACTGGATACGAACCATCCCTTGACGGGCAGGAACCTCATTTTTGATATAGAACTTGTGGATATCTTGTGATCATTATTTTCTTGGGAAAACCAGTTTAAAGATATGTAATAAGTTATTTTAAAGGAGGATAAGCGATGAAACATGAACATGGATACAGGAAACAGGATATTTTCCTTTCATTTTTAGCTGGAGGCATTGTCGGTGCATGTTTTGCTGTGTTATGTGCATCAAGGACAGGCCGTGAGACAAGGCAGATGATAAAAGATCTCGCAGGTAAGACAACGGATAAGGCAAAGAGACGTTTTGTAGATGCAAAAGAAAAAACAGTATCTTCGGTAGAAAAAGGCAGGGAATTTATCGGACAAAGAAAAACTGCTGTATCTGCTGCTTTTGAAGCAGGCAAAGAGGCGTACAACAAGGAAACTGAAAAACAATCTGAAAATGGATAAGATTACGCATATATGTTTGAACGTTTGTACAGGTCGTGTGCCTGATTCATACCTGATATATAAGAACTGTTTAATATCGAAACGGATGGCAAAGGTCATTTGTAAGTGGAAGGATTACATAGGTCAAACTCGAAAGGTGGAGTTATAGAACAAGCCTTTCATAAAACACATAAAGGACAGGAGGACTAACCATGAAAAAGAAATACTTCGTTGTATTGATTCCATCGTTTATTATGTTGACAATCTGTGCTCTTTCAAACTTCACTCATGGACAAGAGCATCCACCCTTATTTTCAGTTGAAAGACTGGTAGCAGCTGCGGACGTACAAAACAGAGAGCCCGTAGGAATTGCAGAGACATTTCCGGCAACGACAGAGATGGTTTACTGTTTCCTGGAAACAACGAATATTACAGAAGACACACATATAACTTTTCAGTGGTATTATGAAGGTGAAGAGATACATGCTTATGAAATGCCATTGAAAAAAGGGGACAGGTGGCGAACCTTTGCTTATAAAAACCTCTATGGACAAAAAGGAACGTGGAAGGTAGCGGTTAAAGATTCTGTTGGGGAAACAGTCAAGACTGTTTCTTTTACGGTGGAATAGATAAGGATTTCCAAAATATGGAATTAGTACCTGCACTGAAAGGATAAAGGAAAGAAAGCTCAATAAAAAATTATTTTCATAAACTCAGGGGCAAAACCGGTTTTGAATATTCTTAGGGGATATTTTTCTAACCAAACGCCACATCAAGTATCATCATAACAACAAAACCGATCATAGCCCCTGTTGTTGCTAAACGTGTATTGCCATTATGGTGAGACGCAGGTACAAGTTCCTCTACGACAACAAATATCATGGCGCCAGCTGCAAAGCCTAAAGCATACGGGAGAATAGATTGCACGGTAATAACTGCAGCTGCACCGATGACACCAGCAACTGGTTCAACTATTGCAGATAACTGACCATACCAGAAACTTTTAAAGCGGGACATTCCCTCACGCCGGAGTGGTACAGAAACTGCCAATCCCTCAGGAAAATTTTGAATTCCAATCCCAATTGCTAAAGCTATGGCTGCTCCTAAAGTTGCAGTAGGAAGCCCTGAAGCAATAGCGCCAAAAGCAACTCCAACAGCAAGGCCTTCAGGGATGTTGTGCAGAGTGATTGAGAGAATAAGCAAAGTGCTACGTCTCCATGAGGTTCTAATTCCTTCGGCTTCCTCTATAGGAAAACCGAGATGGAGATGGGGAAGAACTTTATCAATACCTCGCAAAAAAATTCCTCCCAAAAGGAAACCGGAAGCAGCCGGAAACCAGGCTGGAAGACTTTTCCCTTCGGACAATTCAATGGCAGGCGCAAGTAAGGACCAAAAACTGGCGGCAACCATAACTCCGGCGGCAAAGCCAAGCATCCCATCGAGTGTTTTCTTTTTTACTTCCTTAACAAAAAAAACACCCGCTGCACCTAAGGCTGTCACTGCCCATGTAAAACAGGTTGCAATAAGAGCCTGCAGGACAGGAGGAAGGTTTCGAAAAGAGTCTACCATAACGTCAATCATTCATTTTGTAAGACATGAAATATTTTCATGGGTTTACTGATGGCACCTTCCGTCTCCTCAGCAATTTGTCTATTTCAACAGCGATGGTAACCGAGAATGCAACAGCGACTATCTGCAGCCATTCGTGCATCGAAATCGGCTCTGTCCTGAATACCCACTGGAGTGCGGGCACATAGATAAACGAAAGCTGGGCGAGGAAAGCTGCCAACATGCTGTAGAAGAGGAAAAGATTGCTGAATGGATTTATGCTGAAAACAGATTCATATTCAGAGCGTGAATTCCAGGCCTGGAAAAACTGGAAAAATACCATGGTGGTTACTGCAACGGTCCGTGCCTTCTCGATGGAATCGCCTTCCTGCAATGCGTTTACAAAATTGAAAACTACTCCAGCAGATATGAGGAAACTGACAAGAATAGTTCTCTCGATCAGAAGCCTTGACATGATACCTTCCTCCGGATGTCTCGGAGGCCTGTTGATGATGCCTTTTTCTCCGGGTTCAAATGCAAGTGCGACATCCTGAAGGCCATTCGTAACCAGGTTAATCCAGAGAAGCTGGGCAGGCACATAGGGTATCGGAATCCCTATAAATAAAGTGCCTAAGATTGACAGAATGGCAGCGATTCCTGTTGGGATCAGAAAGAAGGTTACTTTCCTGATGTTGTCGAATACGATTCTGCCTTCCTTCACAGCATTAAAGATGCTGGTGAAATTATCATCTGTGAGAACCATGTCTGATGCCTCTTTAGCAACATCAGTACCGCTCCTTCCCATTGCAACACCGATATGTGCTTCTTTCAGTGCCGGCGCATCATTGACACCATCTCCTGTAACAGCTACGATGTGGCCATGTTTTTTAAATTGCTGGGTTATCCTCAGTTTGTGTTGCGGAGAGACCCTAGCGAATACTGATACGCTTTTCACCTTTTCGAAAAGATCCGAATCGCTCAAATCCTCCAGTTCCTTTCCGGTGAGTACTTCAGAATCTGTGCCGGCGATGCCGAGTTTTCGTGCAATTGCCTTTGCAGTAATCGCATGATCACCAGTGATCATCACAACCCTGATGCCTGCCTTTTTACAGTTTTCGATAGCCTCAATCACTTCGGGCCTCGGGGGATCGATCATCGCTTCAAAGCCTGCGAACACATGTCCCGATGCATATTCACACTGTTCAATCTCTTTGCAGGTAAGTTCCTCAAGATCATCCGGGGCATCTTTCCAGGCAAAGGCAAGCACCCTGAGACCTTCCCTGGCAAAATTGGCTGCAACATGCAGGAGTTCTTTCTTGTTGAGCTTTTCCCCCTGCACAGTACTCACGCACATATCGAGGACCCTTTCAGGGGCGCCTTTCACAAAGATGAGATTCCTGCCTTCATGAGAGTGGAGTGTTGCCATATACCCGCGTTCAGATTCAAATGGTATAATCGCTTTCTGCCGGTATCTCTCCCTTTCCTGTTCCGGCATAAGGCCGGCTTTTATTGCTGCCACGATGAGCGCTCCTTCGGTCGGGTCCCCGTCTATTTTGTACTGTCCGTCTTCCTCGTAGACAGCGGATTCATTGCAGAGCAGGCCTATTCGCAGCGTATGCTGCAGGTGTGTCATTTCGTTCATTTCGACGGGCATTCCTTCGTGGAGTACTTCCCCGCTGGGATCATACCCGCTTCCTGTAAATTCGTAGATATGATTCCCGTCGTACAGCATTTTGACCGTCATTTCGTTCTTTGTAAGCGTTCCTGTTTTATCAGAACCAATTACGGTAGTACTCCCGAGAGTCTCTACAGCAGGAAGTTTTCTGATAACAGCATTCTGTCTTGCCATTCTTGCTACGCCGATGGCCATAGCAATCGTAACAACAATCGGAAGTCCTTCAGGTATCGTCGCAACAGCAGCTGCTACAGCTGTCATGAACATTTCCTTTATACTCACACCAACGAGAACACCACCGAGAAAAAGCAGTGCAGATGCGCCCAGCACGATAAAGCCGATGGATTTTGCAAACTGATTTATCTTCTCCTGAAGAGGTGCTTTCACGCTTCCGATTTCCCTGACTTCCTCGGCAATGCTCCCGAGTACTGTTGAGCTGCCTGTCTCCACTACGATACCCTTGGCCCGTCCGCTTACCACGATAGTTCCCATGAAAGCCATGTTTTTCTGGTCACCGGGGATTAACCTCCCTTCAGTAATCGGCGAAATCATTTTTTCAGCCGGGATCGATTCTCCGGTAAGCATTGCCTCATCGATCTTGAGCTCGATCACCGAGAAGAGCCGCAGGTCCGCAGGAACTCTTACCCCGGAGGTGAGGAGCACAATGTCTCCCGGAACAAGGTTTTCGCTGTGTATCTCTTTTTCTTTGCCTCCCCGTATCACCCGCGCCTTCGGGACAACCATTTTCTTGAGTGACCTGACACTCTCTTCAGCTTTGTATTCCTGAAAATATCCGATTGCCGCATTCAGGATGACTACGGCAAGAATTACTCCCATGTCGATATATTCGCCGAGGAAGGCGGTTACCACGGCGGCAATCATGAGGATGTAAATAAGCGGACTTTTAAACTGATGGAGTAGGATTTGAAGTTTGCTGATCTTCTTTTCTTCTGCCAGTTTGTTCGGGCCATAGTGCTTGATGCGCTCCTCGATTTCGTGATCGGGAAGCCCTGCTTCAGTAGTACCCAGCTTTTCCTTTATTTCTTCAAAACCCAGTTGATACCAGTTCAAGATTTTACTCCTAAAAACTCTCCATGTAATATTGCATTGGCTAAAGGGGAAAAAATTCTATGCGTCTCTTACACGAAGCAGGTAATGTCAAAATGAAACAGCCTGTTGAAAAGGCCTTTTTTCTGCCATTGCGAGTGAAGCGCAGCAATCTCGCCTTTAATAAATAAAATTAGTAGGTTAGAGATTGCGGAGCTTGTTCCGAGTGAAGCAAGGAATCCCAGAGATTGATTCGCTCCCCGCAATGACATACGACGGGTTTCTTAACAGCCTGGAAACTGTTTACATTTTTGTATATCCCCTATAGATTTCCGTTTATAGTCTCTTATATGCACTGACATTTGCAATGTGTGCATTTCAATGAGTTTACAATAATGTAATTACTTTGAATTGAAAAAAGCTACAAAAAACTTTCACGGTAACTTTTCACGCCCTCGTGTCCTATCGTCTGTTGCCTACCTTAAGATGGGTTTCTTTATTTTGTAATTTCTGAATCTGTTTTTCTTTTTGATTTTATTTCGTGTTTCTGGGTTACCTTTCTAACATGCTTTTTCGCATTTCTTTCAATTTTTGACGCTATCTTTTCCTCTAGTTTATTTAATCGTGCTATCATTGTCTTGACACGAGGGTCGAGCATGGGATTTTTCTTTTTTGAACTCAAATCGTAAATCCTGCCGCCGAGTTCCGTCAACTGTCTTTGAACGAGAACTTGCAGTTCGTATGTCTTCAACGTATCCTGCCCCACTCTGGGAAGCTTCTTTGCTCTTTTCCTTGCAACGGCTTTCCTGTCCTTAAGGAAAAACATTCCTTCATTGATGCCTTTCCGGATATCTTTTTTTACTCGTTCCCAGAAACCCATCTCATCCCTCCGTAATCGCTTTATTTGCCTGATGTTATCAATTCTTTTTGTTATCGATTGACAAATCAGCACACCTGTAGTATCCCTTTATGAATTCTATCCTGCTTATTTCATATCATTGGCAAAAACCGGAGTCATCCGTATTGTCACATCCCAGGGTCGAATGTTTCCCGCCTGTCTTTACCACACTGCATAAAATATCATCATGACTTCCTGTTTCCGTTCCTTACATCCCGTACATGAGGCAAGATAATTGATTTACCGAAACCATATGCTTTCATATTTCAATCAATCCTCCCCTATTTTTTTCATGATCACTCACCAGCGATAACAGTGCCGTATATTAGGCAAGGTGTAGCTTGGTAAGCGAAGCGAAAGCATGACCTCCGCTTATATCGGGTAAAATCCACAGTTCAAGTATTGTAACGCCGTGGAGATCGACGTCGTAGCTTTCTACCTCCCGTGTCGTGCCGGATGGGCTGAATGTATATTGTTGCCGAACAATCTCCTTGTATGATCGCCCGCCATCTACCGAGCAGCGCAGCAAGAACTCGTGCGTACGCTCATGTCTGTCCTCGTCAAACTGGAGGTGGAGGTGTTTGAGACTCTGCGGTTTGTCAAAAAGGAGACGGATGGTCTGTTCTCCCGGATTTGCTGCCCGCCAGCCCGTACCGTCTGTCAATGCTGCTTCAATAGGATGTGCCGGATCCTCGGATGTAATGTCAACCTGTGCCAGGTTTTCCAGATCCAACCACTTTTGCGAAGCAGATGGTACTATTTCGTCGATATGCTGATTAAGTATTCGCTTGCGCATTTATATCACCTCTTTCTGAATACGTATCTTTATTTTTGAGAAGTTGTTTTCGTTTTCCTTTTTGATTTTGTTTTGCGTTTCCTGCCTTTCTTCGTGCTTGTTTTTGGAGCTTTTCCCTCGAGTTTTGCAATTTTTTCCTCCAGCCTGTTGATCCTTTTAAGAATTGTTTGAACTTTACTGTCAAGCAAGGGGTTTTTCATCTTTGAGCTTAAGTCATAGATCCTTCCGCCGAGCTCTTCCATTTGAATCTGGACTTCGTATTTAAGATCGTATGTCTTGAATTTATCCTGCCCCTCTTTCGTAAGCTTCTTTGCCCGTTTCTTAACAAGGGTTGCTCCTTCCTTGAATCCTTTCTGGATATCTTTCTTCACTGTTTTCCAGAGACTCATAGTGTTCCTCCTTCGATGGCAATACTCATTTCTTTTATGTCTGCAAAATAAATGCCAGATACAATGAAAGACTACCAAAGTGCAAGACGTATTTTTTATGCCCATGTGCGTTCAACACAGTTTTTTGAGACAAAGGGCACGTGGAAAAATATAGTATGAGATTGTGATACTTAATTCATTTTAGGAGACAAAAGGGTGAAACAATATTTGCTCTGTAAACAACTTTTGCATGAGTGTCAACGGTACAGTATTCCATGTATTACTCTTTATCTCTTCTGCAAATTTTTTAAATCGCCTTGATTATGTTGCACCCCTTTAAAAAATAACTTCCTGTTAAGTTATTATTTTTCCTGGAAATTGCGAGATTTTGTGTTGGCACATTTATTGATTAAACAAGGGGCAAATAAAAGCACATATTTTCAAACATACCCAGCAGCCACATTTTATATGAGGAGGTGAGTAATGAAGATTGCTTTTTTCGAAATTGAACCCTGGGAATGCAGAGATTGCATGAACCTCAATGCTCAACATGAAATTGCATTGTTGGAACAGGAACTTGACATAAACAATGCTGTTCAGCATGCAGATGCAGAAATTATATCGACATTTATCAATTCGAGATTGAGTGCTGGTGTACTGAAAAAGTTCAATAACCTGAAGATGATCACTACACGCTCAACAGGATATGATCATATCGATATTGAATATTGTAATGCAAATGATATAACCGTTTGCAATGTTCCCGCATATGGCGAAAACACGGTGGCAGAGCATGTTTTCGGTCTCCTGCTCACAATCAGTCACAACATCACGAAAGCTGTGAATTGTACCCGCAGGGGTGATTTTTCACTAAAAGGACTTAAAGGGTTTGACCTTCGAGGAAAAACATTAGGTGTTGTCGGCACGGGAAATATCGGGCAATGCGTCATAGAGATAGCACGGGGGTTTGGTATGGATGTTCTGGCATATGACGTGAAGGAAGACAAGCAGCTCGCCTTCCGTTTGGATTTCCGATATGTCAATATGGATGAACTCCTGTCAACCTCTGACATTATCACACTGCATGTCCCTGAAAATAAAGCTACGTATCATCTGATCTCAGGTGATGAATTCGAGAAAATGAAAGACGGCGTGATATTTATCAACACTGCCCGGGGGAGCATTGTAGACACCCAGGCTCTGCTTCATGCACTCACAGAAGGAAAGGTGGCTGCGGCAGGATTGGATGTTCTTTCTGAAGAGCCTGTTATAAGAGAAGAAGCTGAGATAGCGAGAAGGATATTCCAGAAAAAGCATAATCTCGAAGATTTATTAGCCGATCACATCCTCCTGCGCATGAGGAATGTATACATAACACCTCACAGCGCGTTCTTTACACGGGAAGCGATACAACGCATCCTGGATACAACCATTGAAAATATTGTGGTTTTTACAGAAGGTGACCCGCAGAACGTTGTTGGTGCTGTTCCCTCTCACGTCTGACAATAATGCGACACTGAAAGGAGAATAAAAAATGCTGAGAAGTTTAAAAGAACTGTTCGGGTATCGGATTTGGGCGATTAAAAATATGAAACCAGACTATATGATTATTACGGACGTCCGTATGATTTTTGATGCAAGGGGGTTATAAAAATTTAGATGCTAAAAAGTATAAAAGACATGACAGATTATAACGTACTTACTATTGATGGTGACAGAACAGATGTATCGAGTTTTTTATTCGACGATATGACATGGCTCATACGTTATTTAATAACAGAAATGCCAATGACTGAGACAGGAAGCACAAGAAAAGCCCTTATTGCTCCATTCTCATTTGGAATCCCAAACGCTGAACGCAGAGAATTTCCTCTGACCTTGTCAAAACAAAGGATACAACAGAGTCCATTTATTGATTTGGAAAGCCCGGTTACCCGTAAACAACAATTGGAACTCTACAAATATTACGGATGGCCACCATACGACAAGCATACAATAAACAGTATACATCCACATGTTTTAACTCATGAGAGTGAAGAGAAAAAGGGTCCTTCTAATTCGCATCTTCTTAATACGGAAAAAACTATTGGATACCACATAGAAGGAACTGACGGTAAAACAGGACATGTTTATGACTTCATTATAGATGATGAGGTCTGGATTATCCGATATATAGCAATTGCTCTCGGAGAAGGTATGTCAGGGAGAAAGGTTCTCATTTTCCCCAAAGTGATACAGGAGATTAACCAGGAACAGGCGAAGGTATTTATCAGTCTTGTGAAGGATACGGTGATGAACTCTCCGGAATACAATGTATCTTTACCAATAGGGAGAGCATATGAAGTTGAACTGCATCAGTATTATGGATTTCTGAGATACTGGGATTGACTGTTTCACGATGCCATAAAGTCTGAAGAGCACGTGGCCTGGGTCAATTCGAAAAGGCTTCAAAAGGATACAGGAAACTATGACAGAAAAAAAACGTATAGAGAAAAAGACGGCATCAATTATTAAAGATCTAAAAGTACAAATACGAGATCTTTCAGCAAGATTATCGCGGCAGAAATTTATGCGGGAAGATCTCAAGGAAAAAGACAGGAAGCAACGAAGAGCTCATCCTTGGGACAAAAAGTCAAAGGGCAGATGAGACAGAAATGATAACAATAGACATATCATCAGGCAGACAGGGGAGGCCAAAAGAGGAAAAGCTCCTCGCACTATTTTCGTTCGATCTTTTTTTCGTTATTTTAATCCTCGGTCTCATCGTGTCAATCATCCTTCGCTACCTGATTTTAAAGAACGGGTGAGAAAATGAAAAAAAAGAGAAAGGCACTACATATAGGAACGTCCGGATGGCAGTATAAGCATTGGAAGGGGACGTTCTACCCCCCGGACCTCCCCGAGCGGGATTTTCTCGATTTTTATGTAAAACACTTTCAGACGGTCGAGGTAAACAATACATTCTACCAATTGCCTGAGGAAAAGACGTTTACCCAGTGGTGTGCTACCGTGCCGGAAGGTTTTATTTTTTCTGTAAAGGCCAGCCGTTACATCACTCATATGAAAAAACTCAAAGAGCCCAAAAAGTCCCTGCACGTCTTTTTGAAGAGAGTGAGTCTTTTAAAAGACAAGCTGGGACCCATCCTCTTTCAGTTGCCGCCCCATTGGCACTGTAATCTTGAACGGCTTCATGCGTTTCTTAACGTGTTACCGAGTAAATATAGATATGCGTTTGAGTTCCGGGATGAGAGCTGGTTCAACGCAGACGTGTACGGCTTGCTGGAAGAATACGGCACTTCTTTCTGCATCTTCGATTTAAACAGGCACCTATCGCCGAAAAGGATAACTGCCGACTTTGTTTACATACGTCTCCACGGGCCGGGCAAACCATATCGGGGACAGTACGGGACAAGAGTCCTCGCAGGCTGGGCAGGGGCCCTGTCGACCTGGTCGAGACAGGGGAGAGAAATTTATTGCTACTTCGATAATGACGAGGCAGGATATGCGGCAAAAGATGCATTGAGATTAAAGGCAATGATGGGAAAGTCTCATTAAGGAGGATCTATGGAGAATCAACAGAGATATATTCGCTGGTTCGAGGAATTGACCTCCGATGATGTATCGTTAGTCGGTGGTAAAAATGCCTCTTTGGGGGAGATGGTTCGTTCGCTGAAAGACAAGGGGATACAGGTACCGGACGGATTTGCGACAACGTCAGAGGCATACTGGTCATTTCTCGAAAATAATAATCTTAAAGAAAAGATCAGTGACCTGCTCAGAGATATTGAACATGAGGAGTCATCGCTCGTAAAAGCAGGGAAGTCCATACGGCAGCTCTTTCTCAAATCGGAATTTCCTGAAGACATTGCTCGGGCAATCCGGAAAGCCTACAGAGATCTTTCCAAACGTTATAAGACGAAGAAGGTAGATGTTGCCGTAAGAAGCAGCGCAACGGCAGAGGATCTGCCGGAAGCAAGCTTTGCGGGTCAGCAGGAGACGTTCCTGAATGTGCGTGGTGATGAGGAACTCCTTGATGCCTGCAAAAAATGCTATGCATCACTGTTTACAGACCGGGCGATCAGCTACCGGACAAATCATGGATTCGATCACATGAAGGTTGCACTCTCGGTCGGTGTGCAGAAGATGGTCCGTTCTGATAAAGGATGTGCGGGTGTCATGTTTACTATTGATACGGAGACCGGATTTCCGGATGTGACAGTTATAAACGGTGCCTGGGGCCTTGGGGAAAATGTTGTACAGGGAACGGTTACACCTGATGAATACCGGGTTTTCAAGCCACTTATCGGTACTGATAGTTTTAAGCCGATCATTGAAAAGAATTTGGGAACAAAGGAAAAGAAGATGGTGTATGCAAAAACGGGTAAGACATCAACCAGAAATGTTGAAACGAAGAAACGTGAACGGAGTTCCTTTGTCCTCGGAGATGATGACATTATAAATCTCGGTAAGTGGGCGGTCATCATTGAGGACCATTACGCCAAGCCCATGGATATCGAATGGGCCAGAGATGGCAAGACAGGTGAAATTTTCATTGTCCAGGCACGTCCGGAGACTGTGCAATCCAGGGAAATAGGTACGCAATTCAAGACATACAAACTGAAAGAAAAAGGTGAACGACTGCTGGCAGGCCTTTCTATCGGACATGCAATCGTGGCAGGCAAGGCAATTGTGATAGAAAGTGCACGGGATATAGAACGTTTTAAGAAAGGGGCCATTCTTGTAACAGGCATGACAGACCCGGACTGGGTACCAATCATGAAAAAAGCTAAAGGGATTGTTACAGATCACGGCGGCCGCACCTCACATGCAGCTATCGTGAGCAGGGAACTCGGCTTGCCTGCGGTCGTCGGGACGGGGGAGGCCACACAGGTTCTTACGGACGGACAGGAGATCACCCTCTCATGTGCCGAGGGAGAACAGGGTTATATATATAAAGGTATCCTTGCATTCGAGACATCGGACGTGGACACCGGGAACTTCCCCAAAACGCGGACGAAGATCATGATGAACATTGCAACCCCGGATGCTGCATTCAACTGGTGGCGATTGCCTGCTACAGGGATCGGGCTGGCACGGATGGAATTCATTATAGACAACATTATCAAGGTCCACCCGATGGCCCTTGTCAATTTTGATGCGGTAAAAGACAAAAAAGCCTGCAGGGATATTGAAAAACTTACCCGTGGTTATGACGATAAAAAAGAGTATTTCATCGAACACCTCGCACGTGGAATTGCCAAGATCGCCGCCTCGCAATATCCGCATCCGGTTATCGTACGGATGAGTGACTTCAAGACGAACGAATATGCAAACCTCATTGGTGGCAGGGATTTCGAGCCGGAAGAAGAAAACCCCATGCTCGGCTTCAGGGGAGCATCGAGGTATTACAGTGAACGGTATAGGGAAGGGTTTGGACTGGAATGCAAGGCGGTCAAGCGTGTACGTGAAGAGATGGGATTCACCAATGTCATTGTCATGATACCTTTTTGCAGGACACTTGAAGAGGCTGACAGGGTACTCGATACCCTTGCTGAAAACGGTCTAAGGAGAGGAGAAAACGGGCTCCAGGTCTATGTCATGGTCGAAATACCGTCGAATGTTATCCTGGCGGAAGAATTCGCAGAGCGGTTTGACGGTTTTTCAATAGGCTCCAACGACCTCACGCAACTGACACTGGGGATAGACCGCGATTCTGAAGATCTTTCGGAACTCTTTGATGAACGAAACGAAGCTGTAAAGAGAATGATCCATAATCTGATGGTATCAGCACAGAAGACCGGGACAAAGGTCGGGATTTGCGGCCAGGGACCAAGCGACTATCCTGATTTTGCTGAATTCCTTGTCAAGGAAAACATCGATTCACTCTCACTGAATCCGGATAGCGTTATGGATGTAATCAAACATGTATCAGAAGCAGAGAAACCAGGCATTTAGAAGGTTTATGAAATACGAACGTAATTTTCTCAGACAGAGCAAAAAGGAGCATATATGAAACAGGTAAAACTTGAAACTGATCTCCAGAAAGAAATCCAGAAATTTATCACCATTGGTTTTTCGCTGAGTTTTGAAAAGGATAAGGAGTATCTTTTAACGAATCCTGTCTGGCGCCGGTTGAAGGATATCGGTACCGAACTGTGGCTGGATTCGGGTAATATCGGTGATATCCAGCAGTTGTGGACGAATGAATTTTCCGCTGTCACGGTGAATAACACCCTGCTCAATAAAGAGGTCCAGACAGGCGTGTACGATTCGCTGATTCCAAAAGCAGTTCATATGCTCGAAACATATCAGTTCCTGAGTGAGCAGCAGAAGATCCTCGAGATGGCCTTTATCCTCAATGCGTGGCATGGTCTCAGGCTCGTGGAGAAGTTCGATGCTCATGTATCAGTGGAAGAACACACCATCCTTGCGCATGATGTGGATCTGGCTGTTGAGTATGCACAACGGTTTTATGCTGTCTGTCCGGAGCGGTTCATCATTAAGATCCCGCTGACGCCTGCCGGTCTTCTGGCCACCAGACGATTGGAAGCGCGCGGTATTCCCATCAATCATACCCTTGGTTTCTCGGCCCGTCAGAATTACGTCATCGCACGCATTGGCAGGCCGGCATATGTGAATGTTTTTCTTGGACGGCTCAATAGTTTTGTCATAGAAAATCAGCTCGGCAACGGGAACTATGTGGGTGAAAAGGCTGTGCTGGCTTCTCAGAAAGCAGTGAAGCAACTGAGAGAGGCTGGCAAGACCGTCTCCCGGCAAATTGGGGCAAGTTTCCGTGCCGGCCAACAGGTAAAAGACCTGGCAGGAATAGATATCATGACCATGCCCCCGGGAGTGGCGAGTCAATTCCTTTCAGAAGTTAGAGACCCTGAGGAGATACGGGACAGAAGCGCTGAGAACTATGTCCCGGGCCTGAATAAGGACATTGACCCTGAAACCGTAAGGCTTGAGACGCTCTGGGATATCGATGAAAAGTTGATTTCCTGTATGGATGCTATCGATAAAGAGAACCTGGAAGATTTTACACCGGATGATCTTGTATTGTTTTTCAAAGATCACGGCTGCGGGGATATATTAGTGAAGTGGAGTGATTCAGAGGTCACGACCAGCAAGAGAGAAGGCAAAATCCCAGACATCGACAACTGGCGGGATGCCCTCGCCAGTAAATCGATAGGACTGGATTCCCTCATGAACCTGGCCGGATTGAACAGCTTTACCACTGACCAGGAGGAGATGGACAACAGGGTCAGGGGTGTTTGGAAGAAAACTGAGAAGAAAGGGGCAGAGTAATTGTCAAAATGGTGCTCGTTGCATAACGTGATACGTTCTTCCCATAGCGGCAAGTCTGTTATTCGTGAAGATAGAGATTCATGCAATGCTGCTCAAGAGTTCTAGGAGGTACGGTCATGTTTGGGAAGCGAATTACCATATTTAAGCTTTTCGGGTTTGAGGTAAAAATTGACCTGAGCTGGTTTATTCTCGGCCTGCTCATCACCTGGTCATTAGCACGGGGATACTTCCCATACATGCTCAAAGGCCTCTCGACAGAAATCTACTGGCTCATGGGAGTTGCCGGCGCATTGGGGCTCTTTGTTTCAATCGTGTTTCACGAATTCTCCCATTCCCTAGTTGCGAGGAGGTTTGGTCTGCCGATAAAGGGTATTACACTGTTCATCTTCGGAGGAGTTGCTGAAATGGACGACGAGCCACCGAGTGCCAAGGCAGAATTTTCGATGGCGATTGTTGGACCTCTATCCAGTATCTTCATGGGGGGCATCTTCTATGCTGTTCTGGTTCTCGGAAAAAATGCAGGCTGGCCAGCAACGGTAAACGGGGTATTGGGTTATCTGGGTCTTATCAATTTAATACTTGCTGCTTTCAACATAGTTCCTGCATTTCCGCTCGACGGGGGCCGCGTTTTGCGTTCTGCCTTGTGGACGTGGAAAAAGAACCTGCGCTGGGCAACAAAAATTTCATCACGGATTGGCTCATTATTCGGCTTGCTGCTCATCTTTCTCGGAATCATGAATGTATTTGCGGGATATTTCATCGGCGGAATGTGGTGGGTGATCATCGGACTGTTCCTGCGCAATGCGTCACAAATGTCTTATAAGCACCTCATAATGCGCAGCGTCCTCGAAGGAGAAACAGTGCGGCATTTTATGAGGGAAGATCCCGTTGCAGTCCCTTCTTCCGTTACGGTGGAACAGCTCATTGAAGACTATATTTACAAGTTTCATTTTAAGATGTTTCCGGTCGTCGAAGGGCAAAATCTCGCTGGATGCATAACGACACGTCAGGTGAAAGACATACCGAGGGAAGAGTGGAGCACAACGATGGTCCGGGATATTGCGAGCAGTTGCTCAAAGGAAAATACTATTTCTCCGGATTTTGATGCCCTGGAGGCCTTCTCAATCATGAGCCGAACCGGCAACGGCAGGCTCATCGTTGCTGAAGATCACAGGTTAGCGGGTGTCATAACGCTGAAAGACATCATGAGTTATTTATCAGTCAAATTGGATCTCGATGAGTCTTTGTGATAAAACCAAGTGGCTTAACGTTATCGGGTAGCCGAGACAAGAGAATTATTTTAGCAAGGGGGACATCATGGGAATGAGAGAAACATATTTGGAAAATGTTCAGGCTCAAATGAAGGAATGGAGCACACAGATGAAAGAGCTGAAGATCATGGCAGAGAATCATTATCTTCAGGAAGTTGAAAAACTTGAAGAAAAATACGAGATGATAAAGCAGAAAGTGGAAGAGATAGGATCAGCAGATACCGGAACATGGGAAAAACTTGCCGGGGATCTCCAGGTGATCATGCTCGAATTTAAGAATACCATGTCAAATATCCTTACGAAGATCCGATGATTGAGATTTCATGGCAGTGGTTATTAACTGGAATGATATATACGAACAGAATATAGTGGGCACAAGGAGGTGCATATGGCAGAGAAGGTTATTGTCCGCCAGAACAATCGGCTTGAGACACAAATTTTTGCTCCCGATCCCCATGGTGAAATACCAGACAAATTACATGAAGTAAGACAAATGAGCGAAATAACTCCATTCGGGCTGCTGCTGGCGAGTCTTGGATTATGTACTGCTGAACTTCTCCATACCTATGCAAAAAAACACGGGGTAGATTTACAGGAAGTCGAGCTCATCCTGCAATACGAGCGTCTCTTAGAAAGCGGATGTCGATACTGTGAGGATATCGTTGACTACAGGGAACAGATAATAGAGGAAATCAATGTGAAAGGTGATATTAACACTGATGAAAAAGAAAAACTCTTGAGGGTTTCACACCGTTGCCCGGTCCATAAGATAGTGAAACATGGGATGAGTGTTATATCGCGTATAAAAGTTTCGCGTGAAAAAGGAACATCTCATAAAGCATTAAGTAAGGGTTAGATTATGCCAGTTCACAATACAGATATTGCACATGTATTCAACCAGGTAGCGGACCTCCTTGAGATCAGAGGTGAGAACCAGTTCAGGATTCGCGCTTACAGGGATGCTGCACGTACCATAGGAGGGTTATCCCAGCGCGTAGAAGACATGATTAAGAGCGGTGAAGAGCTTTCAACACTCTCCGGCATCGGGAAAGACCTTGCAGGAAAAATAGAAAAGATCGTAAAAACCGGGAGGCTTCCGTTACTTGAAGAGATCAAGCGTACAACACCTGCTGAGCTCAGTGAACTGATGAAAATTCCAGGACTGGGAGCAAAGATGATCGAGACGATCTATCGGAAATTGAACGTGATTTCACTTGAAGACCTCAAAAAGGCGGCAGAAAACAAAGAAATACGTGAGCTCCCAGGTTTTGGAAAGAAAACAGAACAAGGCATCATTGAAGAGATTGAGAAGATGGCCGGAGGGGAGAAAAAGCGGTTCAAAATATCAACGGCCGATGAGATCGCAGAGACTCTGCTGCACTATTTAAAGCAGACAAAAGGGGTGAAACACATAGAAATGGCCGGCAGCTACCGGCGGAGGAGAGAGACCGTGGGGGACCTGGATATCCTTGTTAGCCATAAGAAAGGTTCAAAGATCATGGATCGTTTTTCGAACTACGATGAGGTGGAAAAGATTCTCTCCAAAGGCAGGACCCGTTCATCCATGATACTCCGTTCAGGTCTTCAGGTAGACCTCAGGGCAGTCCCTGCAGTGAGCTACGGGGCTGCGCTCCAATATTTTACAGGTTCAAAATCGCATGGTATTGCTGTCAGGAAGATCGCCAGGAAGAAGAAGCTGAAGATAAATGAATACGGAGTGTTCAAAGGGAACAAGCGTGTTGCAGGAAAGACCGAGCGGGAAGTCTATAAGCAGGTCGGTCTTCCGTACATAGAACCGGAGCTGAGAGAAAACAGGGGCGAGATAGAGGCAGCTCAGAAAAAGAACCTTCCTCAGCTCGTTACGTTGAGAGATATACGTGGTGACCTTCATGCGCATACAAAGCTTACTGACGGGCATTACAGCCTGCAGGAGATGGCAGAGGCAGCGAAGAAACACGGGTATGAATACCTTGCGATAACAGAACATTCTCAACGCATAAAAATGGCACACGGACTGGATGAAAAAGGGCTTGCACGTCAGATCAAGGAGATCGACCGTCTGAACGGGAAACTGAAAGGCATTACTGTTTTAAAAGGGATAGAGCTTGACATACTCGACGATGGTTCCCTTGACCTTGCAGATGATATCCTCAAAGAACTGGATGTGGTTGTCTGTTCAGTACATTATAAATTCAACCTGTCCAGGAAGAAGCAGACAGACCGTATTGTCCGGGCCATGGATAATCCTTACTTTCATATTCTCGCTCATCCGTCTGGACGGTTAATCAATGAACGGCACCCCTACGATATAGATATCGAACATGTCCTGCGCGGAGCCAAGGAGAGGGGATGCTTCCTTGAATTAAATGCCTACCCTGACAGGCTTGACCTGACAGATGTTCATTGCAAGATGGCAAAAGACATGGGGGTCAAGGTTGCTATCTCTACCGACGCCCACAGCATTACAGACCTTGACTACATGAAGTTTGGCATAGGGCAGGCGCGGAGGGGCTGGCTTGAGCCAGGAGACATACTCAATACGAGGAGCTGGAAGGAACTCAAGCAACTTTTAAGGAGAACGTAAGGCAAGGATAAAGATGGATTTCAAGAAGAATCCACGGACGAAGTTCAAACCTATTAATAACATGTCAAAAAAAGAGGCACGCAGCGAGATACAAGCGCTCCGTGAGGGGATAGATTATCATGATTATCTCTACTATGTGAAGAATAGTCCTGTCATATCCGATGCGACATATGATAAGCTCTTCCATCGTCTCGAAGCCCTTGAATCCGACTTTCCTGAATTCCAATCTGATACCTCTCCGACGCGGAGGGTCGGCGCCCCCCCTGTCGATAATTTAAGAAAGATAAAACATGCTGCTTCCATGTTAAGTCTTCGTGCTGCGATCGAAGAAAAAGAAGTCAAAAGTTTCGACGCATTCGTCCGCAAAAACACTGATGAAAAAATCGCGTATGTGCTCGAGCCAAAATTCGATGGTTTTTCTGTAGAGGTCGTCTATAAAAACGGTGAATTTGAATACGGTGCAACAAGAGGAGATGGTGAACATGGAGAGGATATTTCAGAAAACCTGAAGACCATAGGGGCCCTTCCGCTGCGACTGCTCAGGGACGGTTCACGCCCTCCTTTTCTATCTGTCAGGGGAGAGGTCTTCATGCCAAAGAGAGGATTCCAGCAGTTGAACAGGCGAAGGGTGGAAAACGGAGAGGAACCGTTTGCAAATCCGAGGAATGCAGCCGCAGGGATCATGAGACAGCTTGATTCAAAAAAGGTAGCTGACAAACCCTTGGATATTTACTTCTACGAGATCCTGAAAACGGATGGAAAAGAGTTGTCCTCGCACTGGAAGGCCCTTGAGCAGCTCAATATCTGGGGGTTGAAGACAGTCATGCTCAATAAAAAGGTATCTACACTGAAAGAGATAGATAATTATTACAAAAAAGTGATTGATAAACGTGAATCCCTCGACTACGAGATCGATGGCATTGTTATCAAGATTGACGATTTCGCTATCAGAAGGGAACTGGGAATACGTGAGCGTAGCCCGCGATGGGCTCTTGCGTGGAAGTTTACTCCGAAGGAAGAGATTACAAGAGTTGCGGGGATCGCGGTGCAGGTTGGAAGAACCGGGATGCTGACCCCGGTGGCACTCCTCGAACCTGTTGATGTGGGCGGGGTGACGGTAAGCAGGGCTACACTTCACAATGAAGAAGAAGTTCACAAGAAAGATATACGTGCCGGTGACTTGGTCCGCCTCATGAGGGCTGGCGATGTAATCCCAGAGGTCAGGGAGCGTGTGAAAGAACCAGGGAAGAAGAGAAAGAAAAAGTTTTCAATGCCGAAAAATTGTCCCTCATGTGGATCGAAAATATTCAAGGAAGGGGCGTATTACTTCTGCTCAGCAGGACTGTCCTGCCCTGCCCAGCTCATTGGCAGTATCATTCACTATGCATCGAAAAAGGCCATGAATATCGAACACCTTGGTAAAAAGACCGTTGAGCAGATTGTGAAAAAGGGCATGGTGAAGAATATTGCAGACCTCTATCACCTTGCGATGCATGATATCCGGGAGCTAAACGGATTTGCAGAAAAATCTGCAGAAGATCTTTATAACGCTATACAGAATGCGCGAACGGTACGACTGGACCGCTTCCTCTATGCCCTCGGTATACGCCATGTCGGCCAGCATGTGGCGCGTGTTCTCGCAAGGAAATACGGGAGACTCAGAGCTATTCAGAATGCCGGCGTTGATGATTTAAGAAAAACAGAGGAAATCGGTCCCGAGATTGCAACCAGCATTAGCCATTTTTTTAAACAGAAAGAAAACAGGCGAATCCTGAAAAGGCTTTTTGAGGCTGGCTTGAAAGTGGAAGATATTCCGGAACAGAAAAAGAAGCCTTCTATTGAGGGGAAGACGTTTGTTTTTACCGGTTTATTGAAAAACTATAAACGCACAGAGGCCAAGACTATAGTCGAGGAACTTGGCGGAAGGGCTACATCGAGCGTGAGCGGAGAAACAGACGTTGTCGTTGCAGGAAAGAACGCCGGCCAAAAACTCGACGAAGCGAAAAAGCATAAGGTGAGAATTATTAATGAGAGCAAATTCGCAAAGATGATTCAATGACCTTTTATAAATCAGAATAAACAGTTGGCATAAATTATTCATAAAATAGATGTCAACATGCTTGCAAATAGGGAGGGATATAATATTTTCGCTCATTCTCGTCTCGACATATTGTCGAGCCTCCGAGGAAAATTCTTTCTACGAAAGAATTTAAAACCGCTCAAATACACTATCCCTCCCTAAAAAGTATAATATGGGGTAAATGGATTGTTTTAAAAAAGAAAAACTTAACGGAAGCAAGAGAGTTGGAAATTATGGAAAAGACTAACGAACTTCAAGGGCTCCTTGATAATACATTCACTGTTTTTAATGATGTTTTATGTGAAATAAGGCCTGCAATAAAGAGCAGCGAGGTAGGTGCCGTGAGTTATGTGGGACGGGGCATTGCCCGTGTGCAGGGGCTATCGGGCGTTAAATCGGAGGAGCTTGTCCGTTTCACCGGGGGAGTCCTCGGATTGGTTTTCAATCTTGATCCCGAAGAAGTCGGCATTGTATTGCTGGATGAAAGCGAAGACATCAATGCAGGCAGCATCGTGAAGCGTACAGAGAGGGTCATTGATGTCCCTGTAGGCAACGCCCTTCGGGGCCGTGTCATAGATGCAGTTGGACGTCCACTGGATGGCCTTGGCCCAATTCATACTGAAAAGCGCAGGCCTATAGAGCGGGAGGCCCCTGCAATTATGGCCCGGTCACCGGTAACGGTCCCTCTTCAGACCGGGATTAAGGTCGTAGACGCACTGATTCCCATTGGAAGAGGGCAACGGGAACTCATCCTCGGAGACCGGCAGACCGGTAAAACAGCTATCGCTGCCGACACGATTATTAACCAAAAAGATAAAGACGTTCTCTGTATCTATTGTGCAATTGGACAGCGGAGCTCGTCAGTTGCACAATTATTATCGGATCTCCGAAAGCATGATGCAGAAGAGTATACAACTGTACTCGTAGCCTCCGGGGAGGACCCGCCTGGTATGAAATTCATTGCTCCCTACGCTGCCATGACCATAGGGGAATATTTTATGGAACAGGGGCAGGATGTCCTGATTGTGTACGATGACCTGACGCGGCACGCTCAGGCATACAGGGAGCTGTCCCTGCTGCTCAGAAGGCCACCGGGAAGAGAAGCATATCCGGGTGATATATTCTATATCCACTCACGCCTCCTTGAGCGTTCGACCCATTTGCATCATGACCTCGGTGGTGGTTCCTTAACCGCTCTTCCAATCATTGAAACCGAGGCACAAAATGTCTCCGCATACATTCCGACAAACCTGATCTCTATCACAGACGGTCAGATATACGTATCGCCGGATCTTTTCCAGAAGGGCCTTTTGCCTGCTGTGGACGTAGGAAGGTCTGTATCAAGGGTGGGAGGGAAGACACAGTTGCCTTCATATCGTGCAGTTGCCGGAGATTTACGATTGTCGTATTCGCAGTTTGAGGAGCTGGAAAAGTTTGCCCGTTACAGCACGAGGCTCGATGAATCAACACGCAAGGCGCTCGAACGGGGACGCCGTGTCCGTGAGGTGCTGAAGCAGCCTCAGTATCAGCCGCTGCCGGTTTCTGAACAGATTGCTGTCTTGCTTGCTGTTGCGGAAGGCCTTTTCGATGATCTGCCCATTGAAAAAATTCCCGGTACAGAACAAAAAATCCGTACGGCAGTTACCGAACGCTTATCTGATGTATGTAAAAAAATAGAGGACGGGGAAAAGCTCGAGGATGAAGACAGATACGAGCTCATAACGATTGCCAGAGAAGCGATGGGCATCGATGAAGGAGGATCGTCTGATGCAGACGATTGAGGCTTTGAGAAGGAAAATTCAGAGTGCAGATGACCTGTATGCAATCGTACGGACGATGAAGACCCTGTCAGCCGTCAGTATTCGTCAATACGAAAAGGCAGTCGAATCTGTTTCGGACTATTACCATACTGTGGAACTTGGGCTCCGGGTCCTGCTGCAGCAAGGCAAGATCGAGGTCTTTTCGAAATCATCCAAAGAAAGTAAAGGAACATGCTCGCTTATCTTCGGATCGGATCAGGGTCTCTGCGGAGGGTTTAATGAGCACATAGTCGACCATGCACTCAATGACATGTATGAACGGAAAATAACACGTGAACAACACGTCGTTGTATGTATCGGATCCCGTGTCAGCGCAATCCTCGAAGAAAAAGGTTATCCGATAGAAAAGGTCCTCCAGGTCCCCGGTTCGTTCTCGGGCATTGTGCCTCTGGCACAGGATATCGTCGTGTCGTTAAATGAGTGGCAGGCAAAGGGCCGTTTCGCTCAGGTCATCCTTTTTTACAATATATTGCTTTCAAGCGCTTCCTATAAACCTTCCTCTGTGCATATGTTACCGTTAAACCGAGATTGGGTGCAATCTCTCATTCAGAAAAAATGGCCCACGCACGTCTTGCCGACGTTTACCATGGACCGGCATGCACTGTTCACTGCATTAATCAGACAATATATATTCGTTTCTCTTTTCCGGGCCTGTGCTCAATCCATGGCAAGTGAAAATGCAGGAAGGCTCGCCTCGATGCAGGCTGCGGAAAAGAATATTGAAGAACGGCTTGAAGAACTCAATGCCTTTTACCGTTACCAGCGTCAGAATTCAATAACTGCCGAACTCCTTGATATCATTGCCGGGTTTGAATCTCTCAGGTCTGAAGGAGGGCGAGAAAAAACTGAAAAAGACAAGAATAAAAAGAAACATGGCAGGACTGATGCAATGGAGGAGGCCCGTTCATGAAAACGAGCGAAATACGACAGAACAAGGCGACAAAGCAATGGGTCATCTATGCCCCGGCACGAAGAAAAAGGCCCAGGGATTTCAGAAAAACAAAGCCGGAAAGAGAATATCCAGACTATGATAAAAAATGTCCATTCTGTCCCGGTAATGAACATATGCTTCCCCAGGTCATCGCAGAAACAAGTGACATGAAGAAAGCGTGGCAAGTCAGGACGGTCCCCAATAAGTTTCCTTCTTTAACACCATACGGTGACCTCAAAAGGTTTAACAGGGGAATTTATGTTGGTATGAAGGGTTACGGGAATCATGAGGTCGTCATCGAAACGCCGGTTCATAACCGGCAGATCGGACGGATGTCCGTAAAAGAAGTTAGTTTCATTATCGAGATGTACCACAAGCGGTATACAGACCTCATGAAAAGGCATGAAAATATGATGGTTATCATATTCCGTAACCATGGTGCACAGGCCGGCACATCGCTTATTCATCCCCATTCACAGATTATTGCAACAGGGATGGTCCCTCATCATGTAAGATGGCGGGAAGAAGAGGCACTCCATTACTTCGACGAATGGGGCCGGTGCGTGTTCTGTGATATCCTGGAATATGAAACACAGTATGCAAAAAGGATTATTTACGAAAACAGGTACTTCATTGCGTTTGTTCCTTATGCAGCAGAGGTCCCCTTTGAAATTTGGATTATGCCTGTAAAGCACAAAGCGGATTTTAGGGACATATCTGATACGGAAAAGGCAAACCTCGCTTCAGCCCTGAAGACGGTCCTGGAAAGGCTTCACAGGAAACTCAATAATCCTGACTACAATTACATTATTAATACCTCAGCTCAATACAGAGCGAAAGAACCCCAGCTCCACTGGTACCTTCAGATCCTTCCGAGGCTTATGACCCGGGCAGGTTTTGAGATAGGATCAGGGATCAATATCAATCCCTCTATACCTGAAGAAGATGCGAAATTTCTAAAGAGTTGATTTATAAAAATAACGCATTTTTTATTTATTTGAAAAAAAACATTGAGGAGAACGCATTAATGAAAATGAAAGATAAGATTACTACAGTCGAAGATTATGAGTCACTTGTTGGGGCAAAAACAGTGAGCAGAATTTTGAGGAAAGCTGGGAAAGTAAAAGACCTCCATGTAGTTCATGTGAACTCGACATACTACAGAGGAGGAGTTGCTGAATTGTTAAGTTCATTGACGCTCTTGCTCAACAGTCTCGGCATCAAGACCGGATGGAGGGTTATCCAGGGGTCACCCGACTTTTTCAGTATCACCAAGAAGATGCATAATGCTCTACAAAGTGGAGAGATTAAACTTACCAAAAGGAAGAAGCAGATATACGAAGAGGTTATTTTTGAGAATGTGATCAGAAAAATCACCTGGAACATGACATCGTGATCGTCAATGACCCTGAGCCGCTCCCAATGGCCACTCATTACAGGAAAAAAGGGCCCTGGATATGGCGCTGCCATGTGGACCTTACCAGCCCGAATAAAGAATTGTGGAACTATTTAAGTCAGTTCGTCGAGTACTATGATGCGGCAATCCTGACGCTCAAAGACTATAAGCAAAACCTGAAAACCCAACAGTTATTTTTTCTTCCTGCCATCAATCCATTCTCGATAATAAACAAAGAACTCAGTGAAAGAGAAATAAACGAACGACTTAAACACTATAATATTCCAACCGACTTGCCCCTGGTTGTGCAGGTTTCGAGATTTGATCGATGGAAAGACCCTGAAGGTGTGATCGAGGCATTCAAGATTGTTAGAAAGGAGGTTGACTGTACGCTTGTGCTGTTAGGAAATATGGCGCTGGATGATCCGGAAGGGAAACAGGTCTATGAATCTCTCATGGATGCACAGGAAGAAAGAATCATTGTAATCAGTCATCAGGATACTGCACTGGTGAACGCCCTTCAGTGTCGTGCAGCGGTTGTCATACAGAAGTCTATTCGTGAAGGGTTCGGCCTTACGGTCACCGAGGCCATGTGGAAGGGAGCAGCGGTAATAGGCGGGAATGCCGGTGGTATACGTTATCAGATAAAAGACGGGGTCAATGGATTCCTGGTATCTTCTGTTGAAGAAACAGCAGAGAGGATCGTTCAGCTGCTTAAAGACAAAAAGTTAAGAGAGAAGTTGGGAAGTAATGCAAAAGATACGGTGAGAAAAAAGTTTTTACTGATACGACTCATCGAACAGTATCTTGATCTTTTTAATTCTTTTGAGACGAGCTATAAGCTCATACGATGACAGAAGCATACTATTGACAGGGTGTTTATTTATCAGACGGTGATACAGGTGGTAAGTATGTATTACCCTACAACCAAAGAAAGGGTTTTAACCAAACAGAAAGGGATAAAAGAAGATGCGTATCGGAGTCGCAGCAGATCACGGCGGATTGGAACTTAAAGTAAAACTGATGACGGGTCTTAAGGAAACCGGCTATGATGTAGTGGATTTCGGTGCGCGCGAGCTGGTATCAGGAGATGACTACCCGGATTTTGTGATACCACTTGCCCGGGCAGTAGCAAACGGAGAAGTCACGAGGGGCCTGGCCGTCTGCGGAAGCGGTGTAGGAGCATGCATTGCAGCAAACAAGATACCCGGAGTCCGCGCGGCGCTCATAACAGACCCCTTCTCTGCACATCAAGGGGTAGAGGATGATGATATGAATGTAATGTGTATTGGTGGCCGCGTTATAGGCCATGCACTCGCATGGGATCTTGTTCAGACTTTTCTGAACGCGCGGTTCAAGGGGGCTGAGCGGTTTAAGCGCCGCCTTGACAAGATTGCTGCACTGGAAAGTAAGGATAAGTCATGAGGGGGAGCTGCCTTTACTCTTTGTTAAGGTGTACTCCTGATATAACCTGACTGCGCCCGGGATAATCTGTGTGTATGGCAAGGGAATGATATATAATTATATAAGCGCCTATGGAAAACACATGGATCCATATCATTAAGATTGCCCTCAGACTTGCAAGAGAAACAGACAGCGAAAAACTCTTCGTCTTTATTGATACCCAGAAGGAAATTGAATGGTTTCTCAGATCAAAGATTTCGGAGAAAAAGACTGTCATCATTGTTATTCCTGAAACACTTGACCTCTCGAAGACAGGGATAAAGAACTATAAAAAGAGAATCATCAAGATTTCGATCGGGAACCAAACAAGGTTCTCCCGGATTAAATATGCTATTCTCCAGGGAGTTTTACTGGGAGTTATCAAGCAGGACAGCATGATTGTCTGTGTTGCGGGTCCAACAGGGAAAAGCCGTCTTGATATCATTACTGTTCATAACCTCGCACATTCGTGGAATGAAGAATTTCCCTTCGAGATACATTCATTTGTTAAACATAAGGCTTTTTACACGGCTATGACGGTTATTGATATTGCTCTTGACATCGGAACTTTCGGGCGGGAAGGGAAGCCCGTCGGTACCATATTTACTATCGGAGATGAAAAAAATGTAATGAATAAATCACATCAGGCAGTTTTCAATCCATTCAGGGGATATCTCAATAGAGAAAAAATGATAACATCACCGGAGGTTATTGAAAGTCTCAAGGAGTTCGCCAGCCTGGACGGAGCGATTATTATCTCTGCACACGGGATCGTTAAGGCTGCCGGGAGAATACTTCATGCTGGTGGTTCTCGCTCAAAAACTCTCAGGGGCCTCGGTGCTAGACACAGGGCAGCTCTCGGCATAACCAGGACCACGAATGCAATAGCCGTCGTAGTCTCTGAAGGTACGGGAAAAGTGTGCATTTGTGAAAGAGGCAAGATTGTTGCAACACTAGAGCCATTTATTACAAGAAGAACAGTTACAGCAAAAGAAAAAAGAACGCAATAGCTCTGATTTAGTCTATCAGACGATACCAGCTGGATTATTCACTTATCAGTAACGTGGCTGTAAGATGTTGATTTTCTTTAGTACAGATGATCATAATATAATCGTAACATATACAATGCGACTACATGCTGGAGTATCTGTCTAGTTATCATACGTACAGCTCTTTTGGCTCGTCTGAATGGCATGCCCGTATTTGATGAGAGCTACGAAGATAACACCTCCAACGGCATTTCCGGTTGCCGAAAGCAAAAGGAACCGTAAGAAGTCCGTAAGACCAAGGTTAGGAGAGGTAATCACACCACACAGCACCTCGACGGTTCCTGCGACAGAGTGATGGAGATTAAGGAACCCGATTGCAGATGTTACAACGAAGACAAACAAAACCTGACTGATTGTATCGCGACCGGCAGCAAGAAGCCAGGCCAGTTCACCCATAAGCCACCCGGCAATTACACCGCTTACAAAAATTATCCACCAGGCATGCTCCAGCAAACCATGTGCAATTTCAGAAAACGTCCATGGTTCAATGATCCCGAGTGCAGGACCGATCCAAGAAACGAGAAATGAAAAGAGCACTGCACCCGTTATATTCCCTGCGAACACCAGGGTCCAAATACGCGACAGCTCAGCAAGAGAAGCCTTACGGTCGAGCACAGGCAAAACCGCCAGGGCTGTATGCTCGGTAAACAATTCTGATCTCCCGAGAATTACCAGAATGAAGCCAATGCTGTACATAAAAGAGAGAAGGATATGGATGAGAGGTTTGCTGAATGTTCCGTCAACCGCAGTGAGCATGGTTGCCATGAGCAGGAGACTGAATCCGATATCGAGCCCGGCAGACAGACTTGAAAGGAACAGGCCGCGTGCCGGTCTCTTCAATTCGGCCAAGCCTGCATTAATCTCCTGCTGCAGAATTGTACGATAAGACTTTTGTGGAAGTTCCTTGTGCTCTTTTATAGCCATTTTAGCTCCCTTCTCCTGATAAATTATGTGATGATTTTCCCCTATATTTTTTATCTCGCGTATTTTCTCCGTGTTCTTCTGCCATGTATTAAAAAATAAAAAAATCGAACTCTCAGGTCTAATATTTCCTGAGAGTTCGATTTTATCTGATATACCTGCGCACCTATTATTACAAAAAAAGTGCGCTTATTATGCTTAAGTCGCACTACAATAACATCAAATTCTTAACATAATCAATTATTCAAAATGCTGTTTAGGCCAAAAGAGGAGGGACTATGGGGATATAACCGAATTTTCAATGCTTTTCTCCAGATATGTTGAAATTTCCGGAGAATTTTATAAACCTGACACCCCGCCTGATACGATGAATGCCATAACCTTACCGCTTTCAATTGCTACCGGCGTAACCTGCTCTTTAAGGACAACAATTACATTGCCTGCAAAATTGTAAGATTGAGGGATATAGACTGCAATGCCCTCCTTCATGCCGATACTTTCGAGGCTTTCCCTGGTCACAAATCCCATGATCTGGAAAGAGCTCCCCGGGAAAAGGGTCACCAGCACGGGCCTGTCGAACCGCTTTTTCTCCCCCACAAAGGCGTTCACGAGGTCCTTGATGGAGGAATAGATCATCTTTACAACCGGCATGCGTCTGAACAGATTGTCGATAACATTTGCTGCACCCCTCGCAAGAAAACTGGAGACTAAGAATCCCATGACCGTTATGAGCACGAGCGTTAGCAGAAAACCAAGTCCGGGTATGTTGAACCCGAATATTTTATCTATTTCTGAAAAGATGAAATACAGAACGTAAATGGTAACGACAATAGGGGTAAGGAACAAAAGTCCTCTAAAAAAGTATGTGGTAAGTTTTTTCACGGAGCCCTCCTTAAAATGATTTCCTTCATCCTCTGTATATTTTACATGAAGAGCGAATCATGAATGTTGAAACCTGAAAATTCTGTTTTAAGAAAGTCTTTTGACAATAGATATGTTTGGGTTTATGATGTAAGAAAAGCTTTTTATAACAGGGGACATAGTAATTTGTTTTACTTTGCTCTTCAGTAGTACGATCGCATAGAATTCATCACCCTCAATGTAAAGGAGAAAAATATGGTTACCGCAATAGTCCTTTTAAATGTTGACCGCAACAAAATCAATCATGTTGCAGAAAAACTTTCTGGTACTACCGGTATAAGTGAGGTATATTCCGTTGCCGGGCAGTATGATCTTGTAGCGATTATTCGGGTAAAAAACAACGAATCCATTGCCGATCTCGTAACGAAAGATATACTCCAGGTTAAAGGTATTCTCAAATCGGAGACGCTGATCGCATTCCGTGTCTATTCCCGGCACGACCTGGAATCAATGTTCTCAATCGGTATCTAAACATGTGCTGCTACAAGTGAGACTATGGAGGACATCATGAACTTGTCAGATATGGTGGCAATAATCACCGGAGGCGGCCAGGGAATAGGGAAAGCCATCGCAGAGGCCTTTCTGAAGAGAGGCATGAACGTAGTGATTGTAGACGTTGATAAAGAAGCCGGAGAGGAAACAGAAAGAGAATATACTGCATGGGGGAACATTCGATTTATTCATGCTGACATATCAAGAGAGGCTCACGTAAAGAGATGCGTAAGAGAAACAGTAAAAATTTTTCATGGGGTGGATGTACTTATCAATAATGCCGCACTATCAATAAATAAGCCCGTATCAAAACTCACGCTGCATGAATGGAACCGCGTCATTACTGTTAACCTCACTGGAGCATTCCTCTGTGCGAAATATGCGGTACCGCAGCTGAAGAAAAAGAACGGTACAATTCTGAATATAGCATCAACACGGGCATTCATGTCGGAACCTGATACCGAGTCTTATTCGGCATCGAAAGGCGGGATCGTTGCACTTACCCATGCCCTTGCAATAAGCCTTGGGCCCGGGATACGCGTAAACTGTATCAGCCCGGGTTGGATAGAGGTAAGTGGATGGAAGAAGAAGAGTAAAATGCACAGATATGAACTGTCAGAAATGGATCACAAGCAGCATCCCGCAGGACGGGTCGGGAAACCCGAGGACATCGCGTCTTTTGTTTCATTTCTCGTTTCAGATGAGGCAGGGTTTATCACCGGAGCACATTTCATTGTCGACGGCGGAATGACAAGGAAAATGATATATGTTTAGGCTATCCTTTGGCTTCCTTAGAGCACCTTATCCTTTTTTTTCTTTTCTTCAATTGGATTGACTATGCTAATGAGTGTCTGTTCCAGCTTTGGCTCAGGGGGATTATGAGCTGTAAATACCGTCAGTTTGCCCATCTTGCCAATGAGAAAGAGAGGTATTGCCGACTTGCCATAAAGATTCTGAAATGTCTCAAAATTAAAGTCATCGGTCAATCTTGTTGTTTTCACCACTGCACCTGAAGCAAACCGATTTGAAAGAACATGAAAATTAACATCTTTTCCAAACAAAAAACGCCCCCTCAAGTGCCGCGGACAGAACTCCTCTTCTTCTTTACTTTCAATGATTTCAGGGGAAAGCTGATACACTTCGGATCTTCCAAAGATTTCAGAAAAATAAAGAGACGCCAAAGAGTTTGACTCATCGCTATCGGTCAGTGCCACAAGACGTCCGATGCCGCTCAAATCCATCTCATTTACTATGCGCTCAGATAATGCCCTGCCATAAAACGTCTTTAAACCCTCGAGTCGCGCAGCGTATTCATTGAACCTGTTGGAGTCGATTAACAATGTTTTAATGTTCTGTTCATGGAGGGCCTTTGCAATAGCTCTCGCCCATGAATGAGCACCGAAGATCAGTACGCCCTGAGGGTTTATCTCTGCAATATTCATCCAGCGGGCAATCAGTGGAGCCGTAACCCCATAGAAAACAACCGTACCAATAATGACCATGAAAATTAACGGGACGATATATTCTGTCTGGGGTATCCCTTCTTGAGATAGCTGCAATGCAAAAACAGCAGAAACTGCCGCTGCCACAATACCGCGGGGTGCCATGCAGATTATGAAAAGCCGTTCCTTCCAGTCCAATCCTGATTTTATAGTAGATAAAAATACTGCTACCGGACGGACAAGAAAAATTAAGGATCCGAGGAAAACAAGACTTCGGATATTAAGACGGCCGAAATCATCCGGACTGAGATGGGCCCCTAAAATAATAAACAGGCTTGAAATTATCAAGACTCGCAGATTCTCTTTGAATTCCGCAATATGCTTTATATTCATTCTTTTCTGATTCGCCAGCGTGATGCCCATAATCGTAACCGCAAACAGACCAGCCTCTGCCTGGAAATAATTGGACAACACAAATACGATCAATACCATGACCAGTGTCATTTCCTCTTGAAGGAAGTCCGGGATTAAGCGCTGTCTAAAGAGAAAAGCCAGTAACAGGGCCCCGAGAACAGCAAGTATGCCGGCGAAGAAAAATGTTTTAAGAATGCTTATGAGTAGTACTGTTGTGGCTTCCTCTATCGTACCGACAAGCACGGCCTGGAATATCAATACTGACAGCAGTGCGCCGATCGGGTCGTTCATAATCCCTTCCCATTTGATAATATTCCCGACACGGCCGGCGGGACGGATATGCCTTAAAAGAGGGCCGATAACTGTTGGCCCTGTAACAACGAGAATAGCCCCGGTAAGGAATGAAAGCACCCAATTGAGCTCAAGAAGGTAATGTGCCAGCAATGCGCTGAGCAACCAGGTTACCGCGACCCCGATTGTGATTAAATTCCTTACCACGTTGCCTATTTCACGGAGTTCCGAAAGTCTGAGTGCAAGGCCGCCTTCGAATAAAATAATGGCAACAGATACGGAAATTATGGGCATTAATAAATTGCCAAAAAGCTCATCGGGATTGATGAATCCAGTGAAAGGACCTGCAATATATCCGATTATGAGAAGAAACAGAATGGATGGCAGCTGCAGACGCCATGCTATCCACTGGGCAGTGATGCCGAGGACGATCACGCTGGTGATGCCCAAAATTACATGCTCAAACAAATGGTCTCCCCGCGTATTGTTTTGGTAATTTTTCGCAAAATAAAGTTATCGTATGAATTTGAATCTTCAGCAAAATTTGCCAGAATAAGAAAATAATACGCACTAATAGACTGCTATTTGGCCAATAACCTCGGATATTCGATAGCGAATCTTCTAAACTCTTTTTTTGCCCGCTCCGTTACATCGGTAAGGAAATCAAATTCATATCGTTCATCAAATACATACGCCTTGGCAGTTATTTTTGTTGAATACTCAAGTTCTTCTATGACGATGGAAATCGGCTCTTTTATGTAGAGGTAACTCGACGTCGCCACAACTTCCCTCAATGTTTGTTTTACCAATTCAAGATCAACGGTATGGTCAAGGTAAAAGTTTATAAGGACCATCATGTGGCCTTCCCCATAGTTTCCGCTGACAGAAGGGGTATTAAGAAAGACCAGATTCGGAATGGATATGACGCTATCACCGGGGGTCTTTATCAGTGTAGACCGGAGTCCTATATCGACAACCTCACCATAATGCTCCTTCACCCTCAGCTTATCTCCGACATAAAACGGTTTGTCGAAAGCAATGCTTATACCGGCAATGATATTGCTGGCAACATCCCTCAGGGCAAACCCTGCAGCGATACCTATAGCACCTGAAAGGGCCAGGAGTGCCTCCCCCCGTATCTTCATCTCATAAACAAAGATGACGTATAAAACTATGATCCATACAAAAAGCTTTATGATGGGAAGAAGCTTCTTGAATTTGAATCGGTACTGAATAAAGTATTCCGAGATCTTGAGATAAATAAATGAAAAGATTCTGATTCCTATATAAGTAGCAACCAAGATAAGAACGATCTTCAGGATGGGAAACTCTATCTTTTCTAATAGTTGTATTTTTTCATCCATTGTTACGTCTCCATTTAATAATGTGGAAGCCGAAAATCACGGTATTATTTTCCTTTTCTTTAGAGTATCTGATACTACCCTTAAATAGAACGGATTGAGGGTATACAACTCATTACTTTCAATGACGATAATATTGTCATTGATTAATTCATCAAGAGTTGAACGGATTAAAAACGGTTCTTTATTCATGACTGACGTCAGTTGAGTGAAGGTTAGACTTCCGTGTTCGAGAAAGGCCCTGAGAACCAGAAGAAAGACTATATCGTATTCTTTTGGAATATTGATTTCAGACTTGCTGGGCTGGAAAACAAAAAAGGAGTTTCTTTCCTGATTAAACTTTAAACTTTTTAGCCAGTAAGAGATTGCTATATAAGGGTTCCCACCTGACAAGCCTGCAAGGGAAGAAAAAAATTTGCTCCGGTACGCTTCCTCCTTTTCTGTATCCAGCATTTCTTCCTCAGATAGAAAATTAATTCTGAAATCGCGTCCATCCAGCCTTCTCATTATAAGTGATTCAATCTCCTCCCCAGTAAGTGCACTGACAGTGAGAACCTTTTTAAAATAGTTCTGTATGGTCAATACATAATTGAGGTAATCCCATGCATAATTATTAAAAGACAAAAGCCAGAGGATGTTATTTCTGGTGGAATTTATAAGGTTAAGAAGTTCCTTCAGGCATTCAAAACCTCCGACCACGCGCAGAAACAGATTCTGGCAATTATCCAGGATTATTACCGTTTTTCTCTCTGTACTTAAAACGTGTTCCTCAAATCCACCTTCGAAAGCCTGAGGTTCTGAATTTTGAAAGAGGTCTTTTAAACCCTGATAATAATCTTCTCTCCTGCTTATTGGTATATAGATCCATTCAATGTCCTGAAACAAGGATTTATGAATATGTAAAAAGCTTGTTTTACCGATACCCCTTTCACCGATAAGGCTCATTGATACTGCCTTTCCTTCAGAGAAAGGCTGAATGGCGCTTGTAAATTCTTTAAATTCTTTTTCTCGGCCTATAAACCATTGCGTATCTTCGAGGGGAGTAAGAATGAAAAGATTTCTAAACTCATCCGGCATGTTGGAAAATGTCTTTTCTTTTATGAAGTCCGGACGTAAATCTTTCTTATTATTTTTACGAAGAACTATATTCTTTATTGACTGAGGTAATATTTTTAATGTTCTGTTAAGGACAGATGTTATTATTTTCTTCATTCAGATCATCGAATTATATGATCAAAATGCCTCATTTTAAAATCTTTTGTGCTGTAAAGGTATTAATACGAATTATGTCTCTACCTTTGCAGGCAGGCGTAACAGAACGAGCGACCGTGCCTCCATGCTGTACTGTTTACCCGCTGGTAATGATTTCTTCCATCTTTCTGATTCTCTCGTATCGAGAAGTAATTCCCATTCTTTGTTCTGCTGATCGGGAGGGATAATAAAAGGGACCGGTTCATGATAGGCATTTAAAAGAATCAGCAGCGTATCATCCAGAATGCGGTTTCCCTGCTCATCGACTTCATCAATGGCATCTCCGGCGAGGCGAATTCCGAAACACCGCGTGTCCGGATTATTCCACTCCTCTTCGCTCATTTCCTTGCCGTCAGGACGGAACCATGTCAAATCCTTGATCTCGGAACCGCGTATCTTCCTTCCCTGAAAGAAGTGTCTGCGCCGGAGTACAGGATGCTGTTTGAAAATTTTAATAACAAAACGTGTAAAATCCAATAATTCTCTTCTAGTCTGATCAAAACCCCAGTCTACCCACGTGATCTCGTTATCCTGACAATAAGCGTTATTATTACCCTGCTGGGTCCTTGCGATTTCATCGCCACCCAGGAGCATGGGTACCCCCTGCGACAGGATGAGAGTTGCCAGGAAATTCCTCCTTTGGCGCTCACGTAATTTCAGAATCTCCACATTGTCCGTTGGTCCTTCAGATCCACAATTCCAGCTCAGATTCTCATCTGAACCATCACGGCTTTCTTCACCATTAGCTTCATTATGTTTATCGTTATAACTGACAAGGTCGTGCAGGGTGAAACCGTCATGGCAGGTCACGAAATTGACGCTGGCATAGGGGCGTCTCCCTCCGTGTTCATACAGGTCACTGCTTCCCGTCAGCCTGTATGCCAGATCGCTCACCTGTCCTTCATCGCCTCTCCAGAAACGCCGTACAGTATCACGGTATCTGCCGTTCCACTCCGCCCAGAGAACTGGAAAATTTCCGACCTGATACCCGCCTTCTCCGAGATCCCAGGGCTCGGCAATCAATTTGACCTGAGACAGTACCGGATCCTGATGTATGATGTCGAAGAACGCTCCCAGTTTATCCACCTCATGGAGTTCCCGTGCAAGTGCTGCTGCCAGGTCAAATCTGAAGCCGTCAACATGCATCTCAAGTACCCAGTACCGCAGACTGTCCATGATGAGCTGGAGCACGCGGGGATGCATCATGTTAAGTGTATTGCCGGTTCCCGTATAATCCATGTAATAGCGCGGGGTTTCGGCAACAAGGCGATAATAGCTGGCATTATCGATTCCCCTGAAACAGAGTGTGGGACCCAGGTGATTGCCTTCGGCAGTATGGTTGTAGACCACATCGAGGATGACCTCTATGCCTGCCCGGTGAAATACTTTAACCATGTTCTTGAATTCTGTAACCTGCTGTCCGAATACGCCGGAACTTGCGTACCGTGCATCGGGAGCGAAGAAACCTATGGAATTATAACCCCAGTAATTGGTAAGACCGCGGTCGACCAGGTGCCGATCAGCCACAAACTGATGAATTGGCATCAGTTCAATCGCTGTTATCCCAAGAGAACGGAGATAATCTATTATAGGCGGAGAGGATAGCCCGACATAGGTTCCCCGTTGCTCAGGCGGAATATCAGGATGGCAGGCTGTAAATCCCTTGACATGCAGTTCGTAAATGATGGTTTTATGCCAAGGTATTCTGGGGAGTGTGTCGCCTTCCCAGTCGAAAGCCGGATCAACAACAACGCACTTTGGAAGATTTCCTGCGCTATTCCTGTCATCTCTGGAAAGATCTGCATCATCATGGCCGACTATATAGCCGAAAAGTGCATCGCTCCACTCTATTGTCCCTGCAATAGCCTTTGCATAGGGATCAAGGAGAAGCTTGCTCGCGTTAAACCGATGTCCGGCTTCTGGCTCAAAGTTTCCGTCAACACGATATCCATAAAGCTGACCAGGTTTTGTTTCGGGCAGAAATATATGCCAAACCCGGTCAGTATACTCCCTGATCTGGATGCGCTCGGTCTCCTTGTTACCGTCAGAATCAAAAAGGCAAAGTTCTACTTTTTGAGCATTCTCTGAAAAAAGGGCAAAATTAACTCCGTGGCCGTTCCAGGTTGCGCCGAGCGGATATGATTTACCAGGCAAAACCTTCATTATTATAATCACCCATCTTGGTCAGGCTGTCATAAAAAGATTACTTGTACGTATTTATTCCGAAAGCATCCTACTCATACAGTAATGATATCCGTTTCGCATAAAAAAATATAGCTCCCCGGAATGGGTTTAACCCATAAACTGCATTTAACGGAGGCTCAGTTGACCGAAAAGTATTTTGTCCCGACATACGTCAGGATTGAAATCAAAAGACGTTGAAGGCGACTGTGCCTCCGGTTCAACAATCAATTGCATTTTCGGGCGTATGCAAAGGCTGCGGCAGGAGCCAGGACGAAAATAAACGATAGTAAAAAAGGAACAGGAGAAATAATAATTAGGGAAACCGGTAAGAATAGCATGGGTCTTTTCTCTTCAATCCTAAGACGACTTTTTGCTCATGAGCCATTTGTTTAAAAGACTAATTCCTTTGGAAAATATTCCTGTGGTATCTTTTGACATCATTTCAAAAATATTCTCTTCGATGATAGGTTTTTCGGGATCAATGGAAAAGTCTTCAAGTTTAAGGGCTTCCAGTTTTTCGGAGTCCCCCAGTATCGTCTCCATGGTGTGGTGACACAAGCGGCCCGTTTCCTGACTGGCAATGCTATCGAGAAACTCAACGAGTCCATCCATGCTCCCGAAACTATTCCTGTTCTTTTGTACTGCAAGTCCCGTATGTTCTGCGAGTAAACTCACGCGTATGTTCCGGATCGAGTCAATAGCGCCTTTAACTGAACGACCTCCGGCTTCCCATGATACATTGAGTTCGGTATCGAGACCCATGCTCCTGTTTGTCGTATTTGCTGACCCGATGCTTAAAAAACGATCATCAATTAAGAGGAGCTTTGCATGAATATACGTTGGTTCTTCTTCTTTTAAATCTTTTGAGCTTGAAAGTGTGTAGTATATTCCGAGAGCATGTCCCTCTCCGGAAGCAATTTGTTTGAGAGAGCGGAGCATTTTTGCCTGTATAATCCCCATGGATAACTCTTCAATGAAAGCATGCGGCTTTCTCGGAAGGATCATGACAATATTAAGCCTGGGACGGTCTTTTTCTCTCATCCTGTCAGATAATGCCTTGTAGACAGCCTGTGAGCTGAAATACTGATTTTCAATATAAATGACCTTCTCTGCAGCATTGATGGCATCGAGATAGAGATGACGTATTTCCTGTATGGAGTCATGTAATGGGATAATAGTTTTTCCCCTTGTACGGCTTATCGCGACATGATCATGAGAGATTGGAAGAGCGTTCTTTATTTTAATTTGTAAATCTTCAGGCACAGATGGGAGAGACAGTTCTCCACCTCCGGAATTAAGCCAGTAGAACTTGAATAAATCGGTGAGTTCCAGGGCGGCAGGGCCAGTGTGATAGGACTGCAGATCATGATAAGGCTCATAGGGTTCACCATCAGGATTGATCCTGTAGGGGTTTTCTAACAGGTGACCGCGGTCGTCCCAGCGGTTTGAACATATGTCAAGACCGCCGACAAAAGCGAGCCGACCATCGATGACAACGAATTTCTGGTGATGACTTGCGCCGACAGCATGGCTGCTGTCAAAACTGAAGTTTAGACGCTTATTTGTTGTCCAGTTGAATATCCACTTTTGGAACCATTCCCTGTCAAGTGCAAAGATGACGCTGAAATCCCACGCAAGTATATAGATCTCAAGTTCCGTATTATTTTCACAAAGTCTGTTGAGGAAAGGCAGAAATCTTACATCGGTTTCTGTTTCTTGTGCATCTTCGCCTCTCAAGAGGGGAACATCACTGTCGAATTGCCATCCTGCTATAAGGATATAGCGCCTGGCTTTTTTTGCCGCATAAAAAAAAGCACTGTAGTAGTCGCAGCCGTCCACTATGAGCCCGGTCTCACGTACCTCATAGATGCCCTGACAGTTATGTCCTGGTTTCAATATCATCTTCATTGTTTGCACTGGTTGAAATGAAAAGCTCTGCAAGGAGCGGAAGATGGTCTGATGCAGTGCGTGTGAGGGGTGTGCGGGGGGCCAGCACACGTGTTGCCTTGATATCAGAACTCATAAAAATATAGTCGATCCGTATGAGGGGGAACCAGCTTGGCCATGTTTTCTGCGAGTGTTTACTGTACACATGATGCTGGGCATCATGAAGAAAAGCCCGCAATTTTCGATAAACTTTGGAGAAGGGTGATGCATTAAGATCACCGCAGAAGATTATTGGTGCCAGAAACCCGGGGTGCTGTAGCCATTGTGGCCCAAGGAGCGTATCTATCTGAGCAGAACGTTCTTTTCGATTAAGACCAAGGTGGGTATTGAGAACCTGAACTTTATTGTCGTCGCACATGACCTCGACCCATAAAGCCCCTCTCTTTTCAAGGGCGCGCCTTCTCGGGAGAGTGGGAAGCTCTCCAGCGCTTATTAATTTCATAGGGAGCTTGCTCAGTATTGCATTTCCATAGTGACCTTTTTCTATTGCGAGTGAAGGGTGGAAATGGAAATCCATTTCCAGGTCTTTTGCGATCATTTGCGCCTGGTCAATGCGGCCTGAACGGATAAGCCCGATATCGAGTTCCTGGAGAGCGACAACGTCAGGATTATAATATGCAATGACTTCAGCGATTGAGGACGGTGATGCCTTCCCGTTTTTGCCAATGCAGCTATGAACATTATATGTCATAAAAATGATTCTGGCCATCTTTACATCAGAAAAACTTTCCATAACAAATGATGCAGCAGATAGGTGTCTTAGAAGTACTGTACACGAGCAACTATTTCAAAAAGGATTCTTTGTCTTTACTGTAATACAGTGCTTCTTTTAAGACACGACAAGCACATGAAAAGCAAAACCACTCGTACTTTGTAAATCTAAGTTTTATACTATAAACAAACGGTATTCATGTCAAATGGGCATTCCTGAATAATGGGAAAAGATAAACAGAGTAAAAAGAAGAAAATTATTTTCATGGTTTTCATACTCACGGCATGTCTCCTTGTATGGCTTTCCGTGAAAGATTATATTACCTTTGAGGAACTGAAGAAGAACAGTGATGTCTTAAAGCAGTTTGTACATACCCATTACCTCGGGTCAGTTTCGGTATTCATTCTTTTCTTTATTTCTACGGCTTTTTTTGTACCCGGGGCTATCATTTCTACAATAGCAGGCGGGTTCTTTTTCGGTATTGTTATGGGGACAATTTATGTGAATATAGGATCAACGATTGGAGCGACTCTTGCCTTCCTCTCCGCCCGGTATCTTCTGGGCAACTGGATACAGCACAGATACGCAAAACAGCTGATAATCTTCAATGAGGAAATAGCACGGCACGGGAGCAATTACCTGATTGTCCTGAGGATAATCCCGGTACTGCCTTTTTTTATTGTGAACTATTTATCCGGAATGACTAAGATCTCTACAAAAAAATTTGTCCTGATAACTTCACTGAGTATGATCCCCGGGTCTGTCGTCTACACATTTGCGGGACAGGAACTCGGAACATTGCGTTCTCCGGAGGATGCATTTTCTTTTAAATTTTTGATTGCTTTTGGATTATTAGCACTTTTTGCCCTCTTGCCCGTCATCGTTACCCATGGAAAACGTTTGTGGAAGAGATAGATATTTAATAGTGGGCGCTGATGAACATCTATTGTCCTTCCCTCTTAAAGCAGGCAATTTCATATGCTCTTTCTGTTATTGAACCAGGCGCTATAAAATCCCATGTTTTTGTTCTGACAGGCAGAGACCGTGATACATTCCCTTTTGAATCATATTGAATAATATGAAGGATTCGATATTGTTTTGTGGGACATCTTATTTCATAGAGTTTCATCGTTCCTTTTCCCCACATCCATATCCTTACTGTATGACGGTTTGGACGGGAGATCCTTTCTTTGTTGTAAAAAAAGTTTTTTTTGTACCTTGTAAGCGGCAACCATTCTGAAACATACGATGCGGCGCTACAATAGATGATACTTGATGAAATATATACAAAAAGGAAGGTGAACAAGACGATAAATCTTTTTTGTATCATTATTTCACAGAATAGCTGTTATGATCGGCTGCTTTCATCTTATGACCGAATGTAAGTCATGGGAGTTTTACAAGAGCGTGCTTTTGATATCCTTCCTGTTCAGACCTTGTTCTTTTAAAAAATCATCTTGAAGTTTCCACGCCCTCCCTGAGGCATTCAGGAACTGTATTTCTGCATAAATTTCATTTCTCAGTGACTGAGCGATATCAAGTTTCTTTTTTGAACAATCTCTTATCTTTGAGAGCAGACCGACCATTCTGTCTGCGGTTTTTTCAACGATAATTCCATTCCACCATGGTCTGCAGCTCGCCCAGAAAAACGGACAGCTGCTCAGTAAACTGTCTGCTAATTCATTATGGTACCTGTTGCTTCGCGATCTTGTTTCTTCCAAAGTCATGTCCAGAAGAAGCCAGAGCATTCTATGAAGTTTGTTTCCTGGATGGAACCATAAAGGATAAAACACCTTGTTTTTAATGTCAGATTTGTTTGTAGACCAGCTCGATGGGACCGTAACGGCATAAACGGTATCATACTGTTCAGCTAATTCGCTGGGCAATAAACTGTGTATAGATTGATTATTATAGAGATCATCGAGTAATTTCCAGCGGTATTTATGATGGTGGCCAAACACCTCAACATCGGTTGCAGTGATGAGAAAACCGCCATTATTTTGTCTCCCCATCGAAAGTTCAATGAGATCTGCCGGAACCTGGATATCGCTTTTTCTCCATATCGAATTACTCAATGCTTCACTGATTTCCCTGTCCCTGATAAGCAGCCTGCAACCTTGTTCTTTATCTTCAAGGATATAGTTGCCCATCAGTAATGTACCTTCCTTCAAAGATGTCTCGTCAATAATTAACCAGGAATAGCCTTTCGGTTTAAAGAACTGTGATTGTTCCGGCAAATAAGCCAATTCCGGCAGAAACAGTATAGAAGGCTTCTCTGTGATTCCGAGATAAGATTGCAAAGATAATTCCTGAAGCGTTAACTGTCTTTCCGCCTCTTTTTCTGAAATAAGCGGGAAAATCGGATGATATTTGCCGGTGCCTGTTATTTCAATCTGTCCACGTGAATACATGGAGGCAAGATTATGAATCACTTTTTTGCCGCCTGATATGTTTTCGTCGAGCATCTCGAGCAAACAGCCGTTGATGTTAATAACACAATGGGCATACGGATGGCCTGCAAGGATTTCTGTGACCGGCAGATAGCAATCTTCAGTGACTTTCTGGACAATGTCTCTGTCCTGAAGAGGAGGCTGATAAAAATGTAGAATGTTAAGCCACTTTACCATTGCAAAACCTGAAATGCATTATGTATAAATGTCAATGAAAGACTCATATATCACGCTAACCATGAACACATGAAAGTATCTGCTCTCATACACTTTCTTCTGGACAGATCTGTATTTCGCAGTTTTCGCAGTCCTTCTTTTCTCTCGGACATTCCCCCTTGGCTTTACTGGTACTGGATTTGTTTGTCATATTTTTATTATTGTTATGTACCTTTTGTTTTTGAGAATTCATATGTCTCTCCACGGTTATTCCTCGTGATTTTGTTCATTGATTTCCAAGAGTTTGATATCAAAAATCAAATTCTTCCCTGACAAGGGATGGTTGGCATCGAGCGTTACATTTCTCTCCGATATGCTCGTTACCTTTACAGAAGTTGTTTGACCATCTTCTCTAGGAACTTTTAGCCGGTCTCCTATCTCGAATTTCAAGTCCTCAGGCAACTTGTTCCGGTCAACTGTTATGACCAGTTCATCAAGGCGCGGGCCAAATGCGTCTTCGGCATTCACTTTGATGGTCTTTAATTCATCCAGCTCCATCCCTACAATTGCGTTTTCCAACCCCGGTATTATCTGTCCCTTGCCAAGTGTAAATTCCAGAGGTTCTTGTTCCTTGGTTTTACTGAATACAGTTCCGTCTTCTAAACTTCCTGTATACTGAACCCTGACCACATCTCCATATTTTACTTTTGCCATACACACCTCCTTTTTTATGTTTGGTCGCCACTCTCGTAAGGAAGAGGGTTTTCCAAAGGGTTTTAGTTTTATGCTGATAAAATTTTCATACTGAACTAGTCGTTCCAGGAATGTTTACATTTCGAGCGCCTCCCCCTAAAAAAAATAAAAAGCCGAACTGTTTAAGGAAAGAAATCCTCGAGCAGCCCGACTTTTTCAATATTTGAAAGAACAGCGGATTCGTAAAAAATTCTGTTACAATCTCAAACTGCTTCTTCCGTTCATTTTCAAAAATAACAGATTGTTTGTCAAGATCAGAAACCTGCGAAAATAGAAATATATGCTTATAAATCCAACAGAATGTACAATGACGCGGAATAATCATAAATATACAGGATATACTTATATAGTTATTTTTATCTCCATTGTTCTTTGCATGCTTGTTAAGGATCTTAAAGAAAAAAGGAATGGGTGAAACAAATTTTGAATTGTAAAAATATCTTGCATGCTTTCGAAAATGTGCATAAACAAAGAAATACCCGTGCAGTTTGTAATCATCAATCTCACATGCAAATTTATTTCGTTGCACCCCTTTTCATATAATCCTGCACTAAAAAATCTTTATGATTTCATCTACTTATCACTTTACAGCTTCTGGAACGTCTTTTGCAGAAGGACAGAAGCAAGAGAAGCTCTTTTCACATAATCAATAATTTTGTGAGGAGTTGGTTTTGAGGAAGGAGGTTATTTTTCATGTTGAAAGGAGGAACTATTAATTATTTTATGACTTTCTATTTGTATTTTTCCTTGCATTAGTACTTACAGGAGTTTTTGCAATTGGATTCCGCAGACATCGGGATAAATCCATGGCCGGTGCATATTATCTGTAAATTTCTTAAAAATAAAAAGGAGGCTGTATATGAGCGATGGGCAAAAAACTGTTGATTTAAAAAAATATGAAGAAAAAATACAGCAATGGGTAAAGGAGATCGATACATTAAAGGAGAAAGCCGCTCAGGCAAAGGGCGAAATGAAGACAGAACTTCAAAACCAGGTGAATGAATTGAGGGCAAAGGAATCGGCTGCCCGGGAAAAACTGCGTGCATCTGTGAGCGCTAGTGAAGATGCATGGAAGGAGCTTAAACAGGGTGTCGAGAAGTCCTTTTCCGAGCTGAACAGTGCTATACAAAGGGCGCGTGAAAAGCTGAAACAGAAGCAGTAAAGCGACATGACACAGATTCATAGGCTGATATTTCTATGAGGAAGCTGTAGTGTTCTTATCGCCACAGTCATGATATTGGAGGTTAGGAATGAAATTTAATCTGAAAGCCCTTCCATTAACTACAGGTATTTTATGGGCCCTGGCAATGTTTTTAACTGGAGTTGCAAATCTCATCTGGCCAGGATATGGCGATACTTTTTTACAGGTCATGGCGTCTGTCTATCCCGGATATCATGCAGAACACTCTATCGGTAGCATTCTCATCGGAACACTGTATGCGCTTATCGATGGCCTTGCAGGCGGCCTTGTTTTTGGCTGGGTTTACAACCTCTTGGCGGGTAAAACAGTATCATATCGCTAATGGAACGAACCACACGGATGTATTCGAAAGGAGGGATTAGCAATGATGGAAAGAATAGAGAAATTATTGGGAGATGAAGCACAGTCGCTGCTGCAGCACACCTGTACTGGCATATCCAAGGATAACCTGCATCTTCCTGGGCCGGACTTTATCGAGCGGGTCCTCATGACGTCTGATCGTGAAATTGCCGTATTGAGGAACCTGAGATGGATGTTCAATACGGGACGGCTAGCAGGGCTTGGATATCTCTCCATACTTCCGGTCGATCAGGGAATCGAACATTCCGGAGCGTCGGCATTTTCACCTAATCCTGAATATTTTGATCCAGGTAAGATTGTTGAACTTGCCCTGGAGGGAGGATGCAATGCGGTAGCTTCCACAGTAGGTGTCCTCGGGGCCGTTGCGCGAACGTACGCCCATCGCATACCTTTTATCGTCAAGGTAAATCACAATGAAATCCTTTCTTACCCGAACTCATATGACCAGGTAGTTTTCACGAGCGTGGAGAGGGCATTCGACATGGGGGCAGTCGGCATCGGGGCGACAATCTATTTCGGGTCGCAGGAATCAAGGAGGCAACTCATAGAAATTTCCGAGATGTTTCAAAGGGCCCATGAACTCGGCATGTTTACAGTGCTCTGGTGTTACCTCCGGAACGCTGAATTCAAGAAAGACAAAAATTATCAGGTGGCCGCTGATCTTACCGGTCAGGCCAACCACCTCGGTGTTACCATTCAGGCCGACATTGTCAAGCAGAAACAGCCGGAATGCAACGGAGGATATAGGGCAATTAAGTTTGGAAAAACTGATGACAGGGTCTATACGGAACTGGCACCTGACCATCCCATTGAGTGGACACGCTGGCAGGTGGTTAATTGTTATATGGGTCGAACAGGATTGATCAACTCAGGTGGGGCATCGGTCGGGAAGGACGATCTGGCGCAGGCAGTGCGCACAGCTGTTATTAACAAGAGGGCGGGTGGTATGGGACTTATCACAGGAAGGAAGTCATTCCAGAAACCTATGAAACAGGGAATAGAACTGCTCAATGCGGTCCAGGATGTCTATAGCAGCAAGGACATCACGATTGCCTGATTTGATTAAAGGGTGAAACAATTTTTGCACTGTAAACAATTTTTGCAGAAGAACAAAGCTCATAGTATTGGATACATTCGAGTTTGGAATTTTTTAAATATCACTTCATTGAGGGTTATTTTGTTGCATCCCTTGTAAAAAGTATGATTATGTAACTTATTGATTATTGTGGAATTTATTTCCTTGATAGTTGGCATGAGTGTTGTTTATTATTAAGCAGGATGTTTATGTTAAACATAAAAGGGAGGAAACACTATGAAAAGCTTTCTGTTAGCAGTAACTATACTTTTATCTTTGTTCTTCGTCGCGTCATGCAGCAAGGAGAAACCTGAAGAGGCAAAAACAGATATCACGTCAGAAGAAGTTAAAAAGGAGGTAGGAGAAGCTGTTGAAACAACCGGCGTATACCTGGATCAGAAGAAAGACGAATACATAAGACAGGCAGAAGTCAAGATGGAGGAACTGGGGAAGAAAACTGCGGAGCTTGAAAACCGGCTTGAAAAGGAAACAGCCGAGATGAAGGAAAGGCACAAAGAAGAAATACTGGGACTGAAGAAGAAACAGGAGGAATTACAGAAAAAGATCAATGAGCTCAAATCTTCGAGTGCGAAGGCATGGGAGGAATTCAAAACCGGGATTGATGCAGCGCTTGATGACCTTGAAAAGTCTTATGAAAAGGCACTTTCTCATTTTGAAAAATAAAGATGTTCCATGGATATTCCAACTAAAGACGATATAAAGGCATTGATAAAGCAGCAGAAGGGGGACTGCGTATCGGTTTTCATGCCAACCCACCGTGCCGGGAGAGAGGTACAGCAAAATCCGGTCCGTCTCAAGAATCTGCTTCGGGAAGCTGGGAAACGACTGACCGGACTCGGTTATCGTTCCCCAGAAGCTGAAGAATTCTTGAAACCCGCACAGAATCTCCTGTTTGATTCACTCTTCTGGAGTTATCAGGGAGACGGGTTGGCACTGTTTTTCTCTGAAGACATGTTCAGATATTACCGTCTCCCTCTCACGTTCAAGGAATTAGTGGTAGTGACCGACCGTTTTCATATCAAGCCTCTCCTTTCATTCTTTACGGGAAACGGGAAGTTTCTCGTCCTTGCACTTAGTCAGAATGATGTCAGATTGTTTCAGGGAAGCCGCTACAGTATCAGTGAGGTTGATATGAGCGGTACCGGTATTCCCAAAAATATATCTGAAGCGCTCAAATATGATGACCCTCAAAAACAGTTACAATTCCATACAGGGACTTCTGGAGCAAGCGGTGAAAGGGCAGCAATGTTCCACGGGCATGGAGTCGGTACCGATGATGCAAAAGACAATATCAGACGGTTTTTTATCCAGATTGACCATGGATTGCATGCGCTTCTCAAAGACCAGCAAGTACCCCTTGTGCTGGCAGGGGTTGAATTTCTTCATCCCATTTACAAAGAAGTAACTACTTACCCTCATCTCACTACTGAAGGAATCACTGGCAATCCAGCTGATCTGACCTTTGAAGAATTGCATAACCGTGCGTGGAGCATCGTGGAACCTCTGTTTCTCAAGGCGCAGACAGAAGCAATCGGCCTGTTTAAACAACTTGCGAAGACCGAGAGGGCTTCTCACGATGTAGGGGTGGTTATTCCGGCAGCTTACTTTGGAAGGGTCGAATCTCTCTTTGTCCCTGTCGGAACGCACCAATGGGGATACTTTGACCCGGATGCAAACAAACTCTATCTGCACGAACATGCTGAACCATATAGCGAGGACCTCCTGGACTTCGCTGCAATCCAGACGTATCTGCACGGTGGCACTGTCTATGCTATTGAACCGGAAAACATGCCAGATAACGTGCCAATAGCCGCCGTGTTCAGGTATTGATCAAGTCATCAGTTCAAGAGCTTGTGCCCTGTCTGCTAAATAACTTTACCACTTTGTCATTGTGAGCGAAGTGAGAAATCTCGTTATGAGATTGCTTCGGGACCCAGTCCCTCGCAATGACAGTGTAAATAAGTGTTACCGACAGGACACGAGCTCTTCACAAGACCTGCACGTACCGATGCAGTAAAAAAAATTACTACAAGCATATTACTATATAAACAGGCTTAATTGAGGACTTTATGAAGGAATACAAAGACGAAAAACATATGAAGCATGACACTCTCAAGAAGCCGTGGAGTCTGCAATGGAAATCAGTCGCCGAAAGACTCGGAGTTAATCCCGATGAAGGACTGGATTCAGGAGAAGTGAAAAAGAGACTCAGAAGATACGGGCCAAACCGTTTAAGGGAGATGGAGAGGAAGAGTGCGCTGGCTATACTCATTTCACAATTCAAGAGTCTCGTGATCATCATCCTGCTGGCTGCATCTGCTGTTTCATTTGCCTTTGGTAGGTGGATTGAAGCTATCGCTATTTCCGTGGCTGTCGTTATCAACGGAGCTATCGGGTTTTTTACCGAGATTAAGGCGGTCCGCATGATGGAAGCACTGAGAGAATTATCTAAAGTAAGCACAAAAGTTCTTCGTAAGGGCAGCATAGATGAGATACCTGCCGAAAAAATTGTCCCGGGAGATGTTGTAGTCGCAGAAGCCGGGGACATTGTTACTGCAGATATCCGTCTCGTAGAGGCTTCAAGGCTTCAGGTTGAAGAGTCCTCCCTCACAGGCGAATCGGTTCCGCTAGGGAAAAGCGTCGACGAAATAGATGCAGACGCCCCCCTGGCAGAAAGGAAAAACATGCTCTTCAAGGGGACGACCATTACCCGCGGGTCATGTAAGGGAATAGTTGTGGCTACAGGGATGAATACCGAGCTCGGCCGTATTTCCTCACTTGTAGAAGAGGCAGAGGAGGAGATTACCCCTCTTGAGAAACGCCTCAACCGGTTAGGACACAGGCTTTTGTGGATGACCTTTGGGATTGCATCAATAGTCGCGATTGCCGGTATCGTTGCGGGCAAGGAACTTTTACTCATGGTCGAGACTTCCATCGCTCTTGCAGTGGCCGCAATCCCTGAAGGACTGCCGGTCGTAGCCACTATAGCTCTCGCCAAAGGCATGTGGCGTATGGCGCGCCGCAATGCACTTGTCAATCGCCTTTCGTCTGTGGAGACACTCGGTGCGACGAACATTATTTTTACTGACAAGACAGGCACGCTAACAGAGAACAAGATGACCGTTGCACGAGTGATGCTTGATGAATCCGATATACATCTGGATGGTAGTATTTTTCGACATGAGGGGCAAGACGTTGATCCAGCAAAGGACGAACCTTTGAAGAAGACCCTTGAGACAGCTGTGCTCTGTAACAACGCGTCTATGAAAGACGGGAGTCCGGATTCAGGAGAGGGGGTTACGGGTGACCCGCTGGAAATCGCACTTCTCATAGCAGGTGACAAAGCAGGAATACGGCGGGATCAGTTGCTCGAAAGGTTTCCGGAAGTGCGCGAGGTTGCTTTCGACCCCGAGACAAAGATGATGGCTACCGTTCATGAAAAGGAAAGGGGGTTTCGTATTGCCGTTAAAGGAGCGCCTGAAGCTGTACTGGAAGCAAGCACGAAATTCCTTTCAGGAGAAGACAACCGGGAAATGAAAGAAAAAGACCGTGAGAGATGGCTTGAAGCCAATAAAAGGCTGGCTGAAGACGGCCTTCGTGTTCTTGCACTTGCAGAAAAGTCAGCTGACAGCAGTGACAGTGATCCTTATGAGGGACTGACATTCCTCAGCATGATAGGAATGCTTGATCCCCCGCGAGAGGAAGTGCGCGAGTCCATCAATGCATGCTTGGATGCAGGGATAAGGGTAATCATGGTTACAGGCGATCAGTCTGCAACAGCAAAAAATGTGGGACTCTCACTCGGCCTGATCGGTAAAGATTCGGACGATCTTATCATGCAGGGTAAAGATGTGAGTACCCCGGAAGAACTAACAGATGAGCAGCGCAGGCATCTCCTTCGGACTCAGATTTTCGCACGGGTGAGTCCAGAACAAAAGCTCGACCTTATCAAACTCTATCAGGAAAACAATGCAATCGTAGCAATGACGGGTGACGGTGTCAATGATGCACCTGCGCTCAAAAAAGCGGATATTGGAGTCGCGATGGGAAAGAGAGGTACGCAGGTGGCACGAGAGGCTGCTGACATGGTGCTCAAAGACGACGCATTCTCGACAATCGTTGAGGCCATCGAACACGGGAGGGTCATTTTTGAAAATATAAGGAAATTTGTCGTGTATATCCTTTCTTGCCATGTTGCAGAGATCGTTGCCGTTTCTGTTGCATCACTGATCAACGCACCTCTGCCCATTCTCCCCCTCCAGATACTCTTTCTGAACCTGGTCACTGACGTGTTCCCGGCACTCGCACTCGGTATTGGTGAAGGAAGCCCCACGGTTATGAAGAGATCACCACGTGACCCGAACGAGGCGATTCTGACCAGACACCACTGGCTTGCTATAGCCGGATATGGCTTTATGATGGCCCCGGCTGTTCTCGGATCCCTTTTCCTTGCTCTCACATGGTTGAAAACAGGCGTGTCTGAGGCGGTGACTATTTCTTACCTTACGCTCGGCTTCGCCTCTCTTTTACATGTCTTCAATATGCGTGATAGAGAATCGAATATGGTACGGAACGATGTCACCAGGAACCCCTACGTCTGGGGGGCTGTAGCCCTTGGAACGGTGCTGCTCATTTCGACTATTTATTTGCCCGTCCTTTCGGGAGTACTGCGTACTGTGAACCCGGGACTAGGAGGCTGGGGCGTTATTGTCGTGATGAGCCTCTTCCCCCTGCTGTTTGGACAGGTCATAAAAGTAGTCTTCCAAGCAAAAAATAAGTGAATGCAGATACTATCGGCAAAAGGGTGAAACAATTTTTGCACTGGAAACAAATTTTGCACTGAAATAACCTTATTTATTTAAGGCATTCCCAGATTAATTTTTCGAATTGTTTCACTTTGGGCTTATTTTTGTTGCATCCCTTTAAAAATTCTATACCCAGGTAACATGCTGATTTTCATGCAGAATATACCATTGAAAATTGGCATGCTTGTTGTTTAATTATTTCTTGTTATGATACTTGTTATGATATGATTTGCGGAACAGAAAGAACATAATCTTAAATCAATACTGCGTTCAATGATTGCTATGTTCAAAGACAGAAAGGATGCCGGGCTTCAGCTCGCTGAAAAGCTTACATACCTGAGAGGCCTCACCGGCATATTCGTTTTGGCACTGCCCCGTGGCGGTGTTGTTACGGGGTATGAAATTGCCCGTGCCATTGACGCACCTCTTGATGTCCTTATAGTGAGAAAAATAGGATTTCCATGGCAGCCGGAACTTGCCATAGGCGCGGTCTCGGAAACGGGTACGGTAATATTAAACGAGCATATTATCTCCAGTGGAAACGTCTCAAAGGAATACGTTGAGGAAGAAATATCTGCGCAAAAAAGGGAGATAGATCGCAGGATAGGATTATACAGGGGAGGCAGACGGATTGAGTTTGAACGGGCTAATAGAAAGACGGTTATCCTGGTCGATGATGGCATAGCCACCGGAGCTACAATGAAAACTACAATCGAGACTCTGAAAAAGGAAAATATAGACAAACTGATTGTAGCTGTTCCTGTCGCTCCGGTCGAGACTGCCGAAGGGATCAGGGCGCTGGCCGATGAGTTCGTCTGCCTTCATACACCATTGCATTTTACGGCTGTTGGAAACTATTATCGGGATTTTACACAGGTCACCGATGAAGAAGTGGCAAAAATACTGAGAGATCCACAGGTCCGGAAAGGGGAGAAATGTGGTTGATGGAAAAGTCAATAAGGACAGCTTGAACTAAATACTGTTTCACTATTGTAATATTGCAGGGCTGTTTGCTATATGAAGACAGTCAAACTGGGCAGAACAGGAATCCAAGTCTCTCAATTGGGCATAGGGACAGGAACTGCGCATCCTTCAGGTCAGTTTGCGCAGTCACTCATGAGCGAAAAGGATCTGGCAGAGTTACTTCTTTTTGCTTTTGATAAAGGCATAACGTTCTGGGACACGGCATTCCAATACAGGACTTATCCACACATCAAACGAGCACTAAAACATATAAACCGCTCTGATATTATATTGGCGACAAAAGTAGTAACGTACAACGCAAAGGACACGCAGCGTGATTTTTATATCTCCCTCCGGGATTTAGATAGCGAGTACATAGATATTTGCCTGCTCCATGGCGTCCGGACAAAGAGAGAATTCCTGAGAAGATCAGGTGCGTTGGAAGAATTACTGAAACTGAAACGGGAAGGAAAGATTCGTGCTGTCGGGGTATCAACTCATGGCTTAAGCGCCTTGCAATTTATATTGCATATTCAGGAAATCGATGTTGTCTGGGCACGAATCAACAATGCGGGATTATATATGGATACCAGAAAACTCCCGATCTATGACAGGCTTGCAGCTGTCCCCTGTCTTAAGCAGTGTGTAAAATTTCTTCCTGCTGCGGTAAAAAAAGCGATATCCCCGCTCCCTGAAAAACAGGTCTTATCTAAAAATGAACGCTTATTGGTCGAGGATACATTAACAAAAATACATGCCCAGTCAAAGGGAGTTGTCGGAATGAAAGTATTAGTAGAAGGTTACTTAAGTCAAGATTTGAGAAATGCTATTGGATATGTCAAAGAGCTTTCGTTTGTTGACGCGTTTATTGTCGGTATGATGAATGAAAAAGAGGTTGAGATGAATTGCAATATAATGTCCCGCAATAAACAATAAAGCGCTGTATATCTATCGCGAAACATCCTGCTGACAATTATTGGTTTTGATACTCATCTCAAATCATATCTCTCATAGATTCAATATTTCCATTGACAGGGTAGTACCTCTTCGTATAAGATGAGTGAGCGCTCACTCAATAAATGCTATATCTTGAGCGATAGAAAGGCTTTTATGCTGAGATCGGGGGAAAAAGCAGTTGACAAACGTAGAATCATTCTTGAAGCTGCACTGAAGACCTTCGTAAAACGGGGTTATTCTGAAACGAGGGTTTCGGAGATAGCTGCTGAGGCCGGGGTAGCTGAAGGCACGCTCTATAATTATTTCAAGAGTAAAGAAGATTTGCTCCTCGCCCTCTTTGATGAAAAATGGGGAGGGATTATTGATGATATCAGAAAAAAGATCAGCCGGCTTGATGACCCGAATAAGAAATTAAAGGTCATGTTCTCTCTCGTAGTCAGGATGTTCAGAAAGGACCGCCATTTAGCCGAGATATTCCTTATTGATGTAAAGCAGAGCAGCATTTTCCTGAAAAATTACCCCGTGAACCGGATTGTTGAGTTTATTGATCTCATTGAGAAATTCCTTGAAGAAGGGAAAAGAAAAGGCATCTATCGCAAGGACTTAGATACACACGTGACAAAGATGATCATCTTTGGAGCTGCTCAGGGTATCCTGTTAAGCTGGGTATTAAGTGAGTCTGCTGCAGTGAGAAAAAAGACATTTCAATTTTCCCTCTATCGCGCAGCAAAGACGCTGAGAGATGTGTTTAAGACCGGGCTTGTGGGTAAGAAATAGCTCAACATTACAGAAACGGGAGAGCATATATGAAAAGCAACAATCTTTTAATAGATACAGGGAGGGTTCATGAGAAAAAGGGACGGTTTTCATAATGTAAGAAGATGTTTTATTGTTGTCTCACTTATTGTTACTGTTTTATCTCTTCTCGCACTTGCAAGCACTGATGTTTATGCTACAGAATATGGTGGCTGTGCTTATCCAAATGGTGCCGAAGACTTCATGGCAGGTGCTGTTCCACCACCGGGAACCTACTTCTTGAACTATTTAACATTCTATTCGGCTAATGATTTCAACGATAGTAATGGAGACTCCTTGTTCCCGAACTTTGACTTGAATGTAACAGGAAATACATTACGTCTCGTTCACGTAACAGACAAAAAGGTATTCGGCGGATTCTGGGGCGTACATGCCTTACTTCCCATCTTGCATGTTTCTATTGAAACCCCTGCCGGTCGTGATAATAAAACAGGCATTGGTGACCTCATCATCAATCCTTTTATTCTTTCCTGGCATTTCAAGAACTGGCATCTGGCAACGGGAATTGATATCTATATCCCGATAGGCAGTTACGATAAAGACGATCTTGCAAACACGGGAAGGAACTACTGGACATTTGAACCAGCCTTTGGCGTTACATATCTGAGCGATAGTGGGTTTGATGTGTCTGCCAAGTTCATGTATGACTTTAATACCGAAAACCCGGACACTGATTATAAATCCGGACAGGAATTCCATTTCGACTATACCGTTGGAAAACACTTCAAAGACATAGCTATAGGTATCGGTGGCTTTTATTATAAGCAGGTTACGAGCGACAAAGTGAATGGTGAAAAAGTCGGTGATGGATTGAAAGGCCAGGCATTTTCCATTGGACCCGTGTTTAAATATGGTTATAAGAAAATGAGTTTTACTTTAAAATATTATAAAGAGTTGGAAGTTGAAAATAGGGCAGAAGGTGGCACCTTCTGGTTTAAATTTGTTTACGCTTTTTAAAAAATCATTTACTTGATACGTTAATCTACGAAATGCCTTTATTATGGTGAAGCAGGCTGTTGATTACAGAGAGAGAAGAGCATCAGAAGTTTATCGAATGTTCTCCTCTATTGCTCACCGTTATGATCTCCTCAACCATATTCTGAGCTTTGGACTTGATAAGGGCTGGCGACTCAGAGTTGCTTCTGAGACAAGAAAGACTGATTGTCAGAAGATTCTTGATGTATGCACCGGCACCGGGGATATGGCCATTGAACTCTGTCAGCAATGGAAAGGACAGGTACGCATTGAAGCAATAGATTTTTCACGGGAGCTCATTGAGATAGGGAGGGAAAAAGTCAAGAAAGCTGGATTGAACGGTACAATATCCTTCAAGGAATCAAATGCTGAGGACCTTCCTTATAAAGATGACCTGTTCGATGTTACTACGATAACGTTTGGATTAAGAAATATCATGAATAGGATACAGGCATTGAAGGAGTTTTACCGGGTGACAAAACCAGGGGGTCTCCTTATTTGTCTCGAATTCTGTCAGCCAACTCACAAGACGTTCAGACACCTGTATTCCTTCTATCTCATGAAACTTGTGCCACTGATAGCAGGTGTTTTACGTTCGGATACTGATGCCTACCGATATTTAGGGATGACAATTAAGGACTTCCCACCCCCAGGAAAACTCGTGCAGCTCATGGAATCCGCTGCATGGAAAGATGTTTCATATTATTCATTAGCTCGTGGTATAGTAGCAATATACCAGGGATGGAAAAGGTAAAGGGGTAAATCGGTGTAACTGGGAAAAGAGAAATGGAGAAATTACAAATATCAGAATCCAAATTTCAAATTCTTATTGCTTATGTATTTTACTCAAATCCTCGGATCTTCACGATTATTATCTTTTTATTCCCCCCCGCCAGATGGAGCGTCACCGCTTGGAAGACGAGTATTCTCGACCGAGGTATTAAGTTTTATAACGACCTTTACCTTTCCATCCTCTTTAAGCCAGTAATAGACATCGAGAATATCACTAATGCCATAGACAAAAGGTCTGTATAACGGTTTAACCTCATAGCCGATAGGTTCACCATCATGGCTGAAAATTGTGCTCAGTTGGTATTTCCAGAACGAATTGTGAAAACTGACGAACTGCCCTGCTTCTTTCAATGCCTCTTGAGCCTGAATACCTTTCTTGACTTTATAGTCGAATGAAGGTGCAAAGGGTTCGAAATAGTACTCATCTCCCTCGTAATCAAGAATAGCAACGGTCTCCAGATCATCTGAATAGTTAGCACCGTATAATACCAAAGTAAAAACGCCCGATATATCTGAGGGGTTTGCAGATTCTGTTTTTAGAGGTCTTTTGAGAGCAAAAGAACTGCTCGCTGTAACAAAGAGCAAGACGCTCAGTACCAGGATAAAGTTTATAGGAGTTCTCATGGCATGTCCTCCTTGGAATATTGCACGATCAACTCTATTATAACAGTTTGACTATGATATTATAATCTGCCATGCCAATAAAACTCATATTGTTTGACCTCGATGGTACACTGGTTGACACGAGAAAAGATATTACAAACGCTCTGAACTATGCCTTAAGACACCATGGAATGCAGGGACTGACAGTACAGGAAACCGTAAGCATGGTTGGAGAAGGTATCACAAGGCTCATAGAAAAAATACTCGGAGATGAAAAACTCCACATGAGAGACGAGGTAATCAAGATGTTTATCGAATATTATACTGAACACCTTGCCGATTATTCACGTGAGTACCCTTATGTGAGAGAGACTCTGGAGAAACTGAGCGGTTATAAAAAGGCCGTCCTATCAAATAAACGCGAGTCTCTATCTGGAGAGCTTTTAAAGAAACTGGACCTGTCCAAGTACTTCAATCTTGTTGCCGGAAGTGATACGACCTCTGAGAAAAAACCTTCTCCTGTCCCAATTTTTTATATCATGAGTAAACTCAATACCACGCCTCATGAATCAATGATAGTTGGTGACACGAGTTATGACATCGAAGCCGGGAAAAAGGCAGGCATAAAAACAGTTGCTGTTACATACGGCTATCGAGAGAGAAAACATCTCCAGGATGCCGACTATATAATAGACAGCCTGAAAGAGCTTGCTGATTTGATCTCAAGGTGAGACCCAGGAATGACAACGTAGCTGCAATGAATTTTTATTTGAAATCAATATCTTGAAAGAGAATTCGGTACTCATGAGTGCTATAGTTTTATAATAAAAAAGGGGAAGAACAGGTAGAAGGAGGGTCTCCACAAGAAAGTGGCAAAGTGGAGGCAAATGATCCTGTTCTCACCCCTCTTTATTTTTATTATACCTCATACATAATTCTTCAGTCTAACCCGTATTGGCATCTTAGTATGTTCTTAAGGTAAAAATGAAATTTCCCGTCATAGCACTTTCCGTGCCGGTTACATTTTAGATGATTCAATGTGTTTTCTTGACATACATTTTATTGAGTACTTATAATTCTACTTTAGCCTTATTACGGATTATTTTCATATAAGTTATGCGCCTGTAGCTCAGCCGGATAGAGCAACTGCCTTCTAAGCAGTGGGTCAGGGGTTCGAATCCCTTCAGGCGCGCCAGATTTAATGTGAAACGGCAGTTCTGAATCGGGCAGGTTAACCTCCAGATAGATTTAGTTTTTTGATTTACTGTAAACTATTTACTAATTACAATTTAATGAGTACTGTTGTCCCATGGTGAGTGTAGCTCAACCGGTTAGAGCACTGGACTGTGGCTCCAGTTGTTGGGGGTTCAAGTCCCCTCACTCACCCCAACCAAATTCTTCCGGAAGAATTTGGTGCTTATTGAGACTATTACTTGTAACATTGCATTTCTAATTTTATAATTTTAATAGTGCGCCTGTAGCTCAGTGGATTAGAGCATCGGCCTCCGGAGCCGAGTGTCGGAGGTTCGAATCCTCTCAGGCGCGCCAGATTTTTAGATAATTGCCGAAGATAATATTTAGTATCTGGCGATAGATTTACAATTTGAGTTTGCTGTAAAATATTTTTTTGCGTGCTGTTTTCTGCTTACTTTTTTGTTTTTGCGTGGGCCGTTAGCTCAGCTGGTAGAGCAGCTGACTCTTAATCAGCGGGTCGTAGGTTCGAATCCTACACGGCTCACCAATAAAATCAAGGGGCTAGGAGATTTCTCCAGCGGGAAGCCCTGTATAAAGGGAACGGGAATCCCCGTTCACATAATACTCGATCTTCTTGCAGCAGGAGAAACGTTTGACGGTATCAAAAAGGCGTATCCGAATATTACTGAGGAAGATATCAGGGCATGTCTCAATTATGCTGCGATCCTTGCCGATGAAGAAGCAGGGGTTACGGTGTGAGGATATTTGCCAATGAAAACCTCTTTGAGCCTATTATAGACTATTTGAAAAATCTCGGACACGATGTATAACATGCTTGAAAGACAAAACAATAAGTTCAATTAGTAAAGAATGTCCCCTAATCCGAGCCTCTAAGCTTAACTTGGAATTCTTTTAATAATTTTTCTGCCTTCTTTTCTCCAAATTGTTGAACCATTTCATCCCATAAGGGGGAATTTCGAATTTGTTTTTGATATTCTTTTGTCATTTTTTCCAATTGATCAGGAGGTATTGGCCCGACAGGTGTAATACAATGAAGGCCTTCTTTATTTATCTATCCATGAATCCATAGGAATAGCTTGTTGTTGTCCTGACATACAGCATCTCTTATATTTTTTACCACTTCCACAGGGGCAAAATTCATTTCTTCTAATTTTGTTTTTCATATTTTCAGGCATAACGCGATGGCTGACCAGTGGCGGCAACCAGCTCTGCAAAACACGCCGAGCTTATTCGCTATCTTGTCGAGCCAGTTGTAAATAATATGTTGCTTATTTTGGCAACGTTATGTTGCCTTTATTCTCTTGAGCCGTTTGTGAGCCCTTTCTTAGCCGTTCTCCTTACCAATTATGTATTCTATTCCCCTCCCAGTACAAAATATCTTCCATGATAGGAGATCGGAGCATAAGAAGGGACAATCTTTATAATGAGAATGTCTTTGCCCTTCTTGTTTTCAGCAATGACCTTGGGGATTACGCCGAGAATATCTCTTATTTTGTTCGGCACATCTTCAAGATGTTTTCTGGCATTTCCCACGCCGACCGGCTTGCCCTTATCATCGATTCCGATTATCAATTTTCCTTATAGCACCTCATTTCACAGAGGCGGCTTTCACCTGCGACTGAGCACATCCGATATATGATGAAAAATGATTAATACTATCTGTAACAATATATCATCTTGCATTATGATTTTTAGTAATAATACGTGAAGTGCCTCCTATTTCCATCCACAAAAAATGATAAGTATTTTTCCTTGACAAATAGTGTCTTATTTAAGCATATTGCTTTCTGTGAAATTAAGAATAGAACGTATTCCCCTACTTATTTTGATGTCATAAGGATAAACTTTGCTATTTGCAAAATTATCGGGCACATACTAATAACGAGTATTAAGACATGAATTGGAAGGGTAATGGAAACTACAGTCCCCGTAGAAGCAATCGAAAGAAAAAATCTTCTTATTCGTAGTCAGAAAGTTATGCTTGATGCTGATCTTGCTGAGCTTTACGGAGTTACGGTTAAAAGGCTTAATGAACAGGTAAAACGCAACCCAAAGCGTTTTCCCCAAGATTTCATGTTTCAAATGACAAAGGAGGAGTTTGAGTCTTTAAGGTCGCATTTTTCGACCTTAAAGCAAGGTCGAGGAAGGCATCGAAAGTATCTTCCATATGCCTTCACTGAACAGGGCGTAGCCATGCTCTCTAGTGTATTAAACAGCGAAAGGGCAATTGAGGTGAATGTCCAGATCATGCGGGCCTTCGTAAAGCTGAGGGAGATGCTTGCCTCAAATAAAGAGCTTGCTCGAAAACTTGATGTGCTTGAAAAGAAATATAACTCCCATTTCAAGATAGTTTTTGACGCTATTCGACAATTGATGGAGCCTCCGCAGCTTTTCTTTACAATTTACGTCCTTTAGCTCTGATTCTTGCAAAACTAACATATTTTCGGCTATATTACCCCATCCTCCATAAAGGAGGAAGAGAATTTTGGAAAAGATTTCAGGGGAAAAACTTTAAGCCTGTTCTTGTAAAGGGAACGGGCTTTTTTGGTTGACTGTATTAAAAAACCTTGATGGTTCGGAGAGGTTTATCCAAAAAGTATATGCTCAAAAAAAAACATTGTTTTTGTTAGAGGAAATAGTAAGTCAAATAACTGAACTGCCAAGGAGGTAAAATATGAACAGTAAAATTTGTGATGCAATATCAAACAAAAATATTATTGAATTTTATTATGAAGGTGGGGTCAGATCTGTAGAACCACATTGTTCTGGTATACACAAGAATACAGGCAAGGAAGTTCTTTGTGGTTTTCAAACTGAAGGCTTTAGTCGTTCAGGTGGTTTGCCGAGCTGGAGATTTTTGTAGATAAGATATCAAATTTGTTGGTTAAAAATGAACATTTTACTGAACCGAGACCTCTCTACAATCCTAATGACAAAAGAATGTCAACTATTTTTTGCAACATATGAGAATTTTTGTTGATTAATAATGCAAACACTAAAAATATTCTTTAATAGTTACAGAGATTTTGAATTAGTAAATATCAAACCTCTCATGGGGCTTTGCGGGCTTTATTTCATTTTTCTTAAAGAGACTGAAATATCGTATCCCTTTGGAAAGTCGAGGCTGATATATATCGGGATGAGCGAGAAAAAGACCAACAGTATTGGTAAAAGGCTTTCAGGGCATTATGATGGTACATCTGGAAATGAAGGGCTACTCAACTATAGAAAAATTGAAGGTTTGTATTTCACATATCTTAACTTTGAAATGTTAAAGTGTATATGGAGTTACAGGATAGAAGATTTAGAAAGCTATTTTATCCTTGATTTCTTGGATAAATACGGTATCTATCCTATTTGTAATAACAAGAGCGGCTTTGAGATAAAAAAATATGATATACCGATAACCCTTGAAATAGATTGGAAGTATTTTGAAAAGGGAAGAGACAAATGACTGGCGAAATCAAGAGCGGTCATAAAATATTAGATGACTTTTTCTACAAAATAGATAAGATAGAAGGAGTCGATGGAGAAGTAGCCCTCTTACTGAAAAGTCTATATCAACAAGGTAAATTAACCCACACAAACCTTTCTAATGAACTTTTGAAAATCAGAGAAATGAAACTACATGGTAAAAATTAAGGGCATAGAATTAACAGGATTTAGGGGTGTAAAAAAGACCCTGAAGGTCACGCTTGATTCTTCGACATCCTTACTTTTGTATGGTGATAATGGGACAGGGAAAAGCTCTATCTCGGATGCCTTCGAATGGTTTTACAAAGATAAAGTTGAGCATCTTTCAGGGGAGGAAATAGGAAGAAAAGGCATAGATGCTTTAAGAAACATATTCATGGAGAATAATGAAGATGCTACCGTAGATCTCAAGTTATCAGATTCAGGATATGATTCAAAGAAGAAACTATATTACAAGAAATCTAAGCTAACATCTGAACATTCTAACTTATCAGAAGAATTCAATAATTATCTTGCCAACTCCCTTAATGAAAACTTGCTTCTGAGATATAAAGATTTACTTAGATTTATTGTTTTTACTAAAGGCGAAAGGCTTAAAGAAATATCTCACATCATTGGTTTTTCTGAAGTTACTAAGATGAAAGAGGTGCTAAAGAAAGCCTCAAATGAGCTGAAAACTCAGAATAAAAGCAAGAATTATGATAGCCTCATTAGCACTAAACAGGCTCTTATTATTGAACAAATAGGACAGAACATAATTGATGATGTCCAATATTTTGATGCAATCAAAAAACTGGTTGCCCCGCTTAAACTTCCAGTAGAAGTGAAAGATGATCAAAGCATTGAAACCATTCTTGAATTTATTAAGAAGTCAGAAGACACAGGGGCAATTCTTGCTCAAGCATCTTATGAGAAAATCATAGAGGGACTCAAGCAATTTAGAATCTTCTTGCAAAGTATTCTTCCCTCATATGAAAGCTATTATAAGAAATTTCAAGATATCGCAAAAGACACAGAGAAGTTCAAAGCAATAAGTTTAGGGGGATTATTGTCTGAGGGACTCTCAATCCTTGAAAGGCGGGTCTTTGAAGACGATAAATGCCCGTTATGTTTGCAGGATAAAAATAGGGACAATCTGATTGATGAGATTAGAAAGAGGATTGGAGAATTATCATCCTTTAAGAAAGAAAAAGAAGGTTTAGAGGAAGATCACAGAAGCACGCAAAAAATTATCCAGAATGCCTTGTCAGAAATAGATACAGTGCTAAAGGAAAAGTGCTTGTCCTTAGAGGAGAATAATACAATAAAAGGAGGAATCAGCAGTGTTAGGTCATCTGTTTTTGAAGCCTTAGATAGATTTAAGAAATACTCTGTGACGACATCCAAAGATATTTTAAAACCCAATGAATTTATCCAGATTGATGATTCAAAAATTCAGGAATGGGAGTCTGCTATCTCAGATAATATGAAAAAAATCTCTGCTGAAAGAGCGGCTGATCTAAGATTCACTATAACAAGTAAATTGTCATTGGTCAGGCAGGCACATAAAGAGATTAAATCGCTTAAAGAAGAGGCGAATATTTTATCTGAGCAGTATAGATCGATAGAGATTGTTTATCGTGAATTCGTTAAGAAACAAAAAGAAGGTCTCATATCATTCTTGACAGGAATATCCCGTGATATCAATGACCTATATTTATTCATGAATCCTTCTGAAAATATTGAAGAGATAGAACTTATCCCATTAGGGGAAGATGAAGATTTTGTTGGTATTACTATTCAGTTCAAGTTTCATGGGGAGGCCGTTTCTCCCCCTGACAAATATTTGAGCGAATCTCATCTGAATTGTTTGGGGATATGCCTCTTTCTGGCTTCCGTAAAAGCGTTTAATAGAATAAATAATTTCTTCATTCTTGATGATGTGATATCCAGTTTTGATATAAATCATCGTGCACGATTCGCAAGGCTCTTGGTAGAGAAGTTCAGTGATTATCAGATATTTCTTTTTACTCATGATAAAGATTGGTTTGAAATAGTCTCTAATATGGTTAGAGGAAAGAATTGGTTAATAAAGAGCCTGTATTGGGATCATGAAAACGGAGCAACAATTGAACCGGCGGCATTTACTCTTAAAGAAGAAATCGAAAGAGGAAAATAGGGGGCGCGTTTCAATATTCTACATTCCCATTAAATTCAGCTAATCACTAAAAGATAATGAGTAGTCTTATAAGATATCCCGACCCTTCCTCTCCCCTGCATATTGCCCTCACAATTTAACAAGAGTCTTAATTAAATAGAGTCACACAGGGAATCAATACAATTGAGGAAATCAACATGGTATATGACAGCCCTCCCCCGCCGATCCTTCCCCCCTCTGGACACCCCCCTTCCAGGCTCCCCCTCCAGTTAAGGAACTCCCAAAGGGTGGAAGAACCTCAAGGGTGAGGATGCTGCTCGTGTCCGTCCCTACACGGCCTCACTTAACTCATGTTACTACTCGCAATTTTATATATTTGTATTTTGCTCGTAGACATGAGTAAAGCTCGGTCATAATCTATCATATTCCATCCTCTCTCACACATTGCCTTCATAGACTCAGGCAAAGTGCATCCCTCTCCTTCCCGGAAGGGAAGGGTAAAATAATAACCAGGCTTGCACAGGCCGGCGTGGATCTTTACAAGATCGCGAAACTTCTTGGGCATAACGATATCTCAACAACCCAGCGGTATGCGCATCATTGTCCGGAAAGTTTACGGAGCAGTGTGGATATCCTGACAGAGTACTACAATTTTACTACAGTGAGGTCAAATGCCGAAGGGGAACCAGTCCATGCCTCAGCGTAAGCATATGATTTCTAAAGAAGAAGGCTGGTACCCCCTGCAGGAATCGAATCCCGAAGGCATTCGGGATTTAGGAACGCTTAAGAAGCAATTTTTACAAAATGGCTACTGGCAACGGTTTCAGCGTAAGACTTTGATTAGTAAGCAGAAAAAGCATTTCTATATATTCCGGCTATTGCCGTCAGATCTGCATAAAATGCATAAGACTACTACAATTTTACTACAGTGATAAAGAGGTAAATTTTGAAGAACGAAGTCAGAATCTTTCTATAAATTCTCGTGGTGTGACGATCTTTAGATTAAAGGGTAAGTTCTGTGTTTCTATCAGATCCTTATCGCTGGTTATCAGAACACTTGCTTTTGCAGCAATACAGCATTCAAGCAGCATGTCATCCTCAGGATCTCTGCAGGCAGAAACTTTTTCCGTAGGGTAGACGATCTTTGCGTTTGTAACAAAGGCAGCTATTCCGGCAATGAGTACCTTCAGTTGTTCACGGGTGATCTTTCCCTGTTCTGCAAGTTCTAAAGGAGTGTCACGGTATTCTTCGAGGATGGATAGTGATACAAAGATGTCTGCCTCTTTAAACGCCTTCTTGACTGCTTTCTCCGGGATACCACCGAAAACGAAAGCCGAGATGAGGACACCGGTATCTATGACTATACTATTTCTTTTTTCCGTAAGCCTTTTTCCTTATAACCTTTACAGCATTATCAATATCTTTCACTGTCAGCTTTGTCTTTTTAAACGCTTCACCCGCAACTCTGAAAGCGGCGTCAAGCCTGTCCTCAGGAGATAGGACTGAAAGGATATAATCTTCAGGATCAATCTTTTTTGCAGTGCTTACAGACATATGAAACACCTCCATTCACTTGAATTATGATTTATTGTATATCAAATATGGATTAAAGTCAGCAATTAATATGGCTACAGATATACCATGAGCCATTTATGAGGCATATTTCGTAGAGCAGTAGATTTGGATACCCGCTCTATAGAACTTAATGCTCCCTCCGCAGTATTTGTCTTTATTTTTCAATCCGATATCGGTATAGCGCATATCCCTTCATTCTTTCAGACGAATTGTTGAATTCTTCATCCGAAAATCCGAACTCAAGATACTTTTCTATTGAATACCGATTACCATAAAGGAAAGGAAAAAATATGAAAAAAAGTAAGAAGAAAATAGAGCCTATTCCTGATGAATTGAAAAATATCATGGAAGCATCAGATTTATGGGATAAGCATGATATCACCGATTACTGGGATGACACAAAAGAAGTAAAATTCAGGGCCAGCTTTAAAAAAGAGCCCAAATATATTGCCCTTGAGAAAAGCATTGCCAAAAAAA